>Ga0101941_1000352_pt1 | contig 88674 bp, 85 predicted proteins | sample DewCreD2012metaG_3_FD_75242 | JGI IMG/M metagenome (GOLD analysis project Ga0101941, IMG submission 75242) | Hot spring sediment bacterial and archeal communities from British Columbia, Canada, to study Microbial Dark Matter (Phase II) - Dewar... ... | reverse complement strand
AGGAGACCTTCAACACCTTAAGACCCCATCGGGCCTTGAAGCTCAAAAGCCCGCTCGATTATCTTAAGGCCAAGCACCCGGACAGGATGACCCCCTGTCTCAAATGTCTTGAACCCATACACAGATTGACCGGATGTTTGGGCGTCGGTTATCCTTTAACCGGAACCGTCCATGGCCGACCTTAAGTACAGGTCCCCCAGGGGAACCGCCGACATCCTGCCCGAAGAACAGCCCTACTGGGCCTTTATCCTTGAGACGGCCGTAGGCCTGGCCGAGCTTTACGGCTACCAGCGAATCGACCTGCCCGTCTTCGAGTTCGCCGACCTCTACATCCGGGGCGTGGGCGAGGCCACCGATATCGTCCAGAAGGAAATGTATATTTTTGCCGACCGTGGGGGCGACCGGATGGCCCTGCGCCCCGAGTTTACGGCCGGGATCTGCCGGGCCTACCTTCAGCACGGGCTGTCCAACCGGCCCCAGCCGGTAAAGCTCTGGACGGCCGGCCCGGTCTTCCGCTACGACCGGCCCCAGCGGGGCCGCTACCGCCAGTTCCACCAGTTCAACTACGAGGCCATCGGGGAGCTCGACCCCTGGCTCGACGCCGAGGTTATCGACCTCGCCTGGCGCTTTTACGAGCGGCTCGGCCTCAGGGACCTTACCCTCGAGCTTAACAGCATCGGGGACGCCCGGTGCCGGCCGGCCTACCGGGAAGCCCTCCGGGCCTACTACCGGCCCCTGGTCGACCGGCTGTGCGCAGACTGCAAGGACCGGCTCGAGCGCAATCCCCTCCGCCTTCTGGACTGCAAACAACCGGCCTGCTGGGCCCTGGCCGAGACGGCCCCCCGCTCGGTGGATTACCTCTGCGACGAGTGCCGGGCACATTTTGCGGGAGTCCAGGAGTGGCTTGGCCGCTACGGGGTGCCGTACCGGCTCAACCACCGGCTGGTCCGGGGCCTGGATTACTACACGAAGACGGTGTTCGAGGTCCAGCCGCCCCGGCAGGGTGCCCAATCGGCCCTGGGGGGCGGCGGCCGCTACGACGGGCTGATCGAGGAGCTGGGGGGCAGGCCGACGCCGGGAATCGGCTTTGCCACCGGCATCGAGCGGATCATCCTGGAGCTCAGGGAGCAGGGAATCACTCCGCCGGCCCGGAAGCGGCCCGTCGTCTTCGTGGCCTACACCGGCGAGGCCACCCGGCTGGCAACCGTCGAGGTGGTCGGGCGGGTGCGGGCGGCGGGCCTGGTGGGGGTGCACGCCTTCGGCAACCGCAGTCTCAAGTCGCAGTTGAGGCTTGCCGACGGCCTTGGGGCCGAATATGCCCTCATTCTCGGCGAAGAAGAGTACCGCCAGGGCCGGGTGGTCGTCCGGGACATGGTAACCGGTTCCCAGGAGGTCCTTCCGCTGGAAGAAGCTTTAAGTCGGATTGGACGTCGCTAGGGATGGAGCCGGTTGGTTACAACTACAGTCCGAACTCCCACCTGGATATCGACTGGGTTGACGGGCGGCTTGCGGTGGGGGCGGCCTTCAGCCCGAACCAGGTCGGTCTGCTTAAGGAGCAGGGGATCGGGGCGGTCCTGGACCTGCGGGCCGAGGCGGCCGACGACCCGGACCTGCTGCGCAAGCACGGAATCGAGTTCCTCCACCTGGGAGTTCCCGACGGCGAAGCGCCGGACCCGGCCCAGCTCCGGCGGGGGATAAGCTGGGTCCGTGAGCAGTGGGCCCAGGGGCGACGGGTGCTGGTTCACTGCCAGGGCGGGCTGGGCCGGAGCCCGTGCTTTGCAACGGCTCTCCTCGTGGCCGAGGGGCTCCCCCTCGAGGAGGCGTTCGAGAGGGTAAAGTCCGCCCGCCGTCCGGCGGCCCTCACCGCCAGCCAGTGGGAGGCCCTGCGTCGGCTCGCTTTAGAAGTGCCAGCCGAATAAGCCGCGGCGGGACGGGGTGCCCGCCGGCGCCGGAGGCACGGTCCGGTACGGGGCCGGAATGTAGGTGACCGAGGGGCGGGCCTGCTGGGCCTGGGGGAAGAGGCGCATCAGCTGGTAGACCTCCGGGGGCATCTCGGTCGAGACGGGCAGACCCAGCTCCCGGGCCTGCTCAACCGTAATCGGGTAGTCGTGGGTCCAGGTCCCGCTGGTGAGCAGGTTTGCCACCCGCTCGGCCTCGGCAGGCTCCATCCGCTCGAGCAGGAGGTCCCGAACCACCGCCGCGACCTGGCTGATGGCCTTCCGGCTCATGTCGGCCAGGATGAGGGTCTGGTCGTCGATATCTTTAGGCTGTTTGATTTCAAGGACCTTGAGGATCGACGCCGCCGGAAACTGCCCGATCTGGGGGTCCAGCGGGCCGAGGACGGCGTTCGGGTCCATGACGATCTCGTCGGCGGCCAGGGCGATAAGGGTGCCGCCCGACATCGCGTAGTGGGGCACAAAAACGGTCACCTTACCCGGCCGCTTTTTCAGGGCGAAGGCGATCTGCTCAGCCGCCAGGACGAGCCCCCCTGGGGTGTGCAGGATCAGGTCGATGGGCAGTTCCGGGTCGGTGAGCTTGATGGCCCGCAGGACGTTCTCGGAGTCGTCAATGTCAATGTACCGGAAAACGGGGAAGCCCAGGATGCTCATCGTCTCCTGGCGGTGGATGAGGGCAATAACCCGGCTCTTGCGCTTGCGCTCAATCTCGTGGATGAGCCGGACCCGGGCGGCCTCCAGCATCCGCTGGCGGACCAGCGGCTGGAGGGTGACGATGATGAAAAATATCCAGAACAGGTCAAAGACCGTCATCGCGAGCCTCTACCAGGGCCAGTACTCGTCTAAATAATAATAGCTTCGACGCCTGGCAAACAACTTTACCAGGGCCAGGCCGGCGACGAAGCCGCCCACGTGGGCCCACCAGGCCACCCCGCCGAGGGTAGCAAGCTCGTCAGGGGCCAGCAGGCTGAAGACCCCGTTCAAAAGCTGGGAGAAAAACCAGACACCAATGTAGAGGACTGCCGGCAGCTCCGCAAGAAATCCGAAGAAGAGGACGGGCACGATGCCGATAACCGTCGCGGTGGGAAAGAGCACCAGATAGGCGGCAAGGACCCCGGAGATGGCGCCGCTGGCCCCCACCGTCGGGACCGGCGAATCGGGGTTCAAAAAGACGTGGGTAAGGCCGGCCGCCACCCCGCACAGCAGGTAAAAAATCAAATATCTTAGGTGGCCCATCCGGTCCTCGACGTTGTCCCCGAAGATGTAAAGGGCCAGCATATTGCTTATCAGGTGAAACCAGCCGCCGTGCAGAAACATCGACGTAAAAAGGGTAACCCACTGGAAGGGGTCAGGCGAACTTAAAAACCGCTCGGGCACCAGGCCCCAGGTATTGACGAAACCCACCAGTCCCCGCCCCAGGGAGGCCTCGTAAAGAAAAAACGCCGAGTTTACGGCGATAAGGCCCGTGTTGACCAGGGGAAACTGGGTGGCCCTGACCGTATCCTTGATGGGTATCATTAAGTTGTTAGCTCAGCTTGCCCCGGCTGGTTTCAGCCCGTCTGGATTTTGATGGTTCGGCGGGCCGAAGGCTGGGCCTTCGGGAGCCTGATGGTCAGAATCCCGTGCTCGAGTTTGGCCTCGGCCCGACTCTCGTCCACCGGAGCCGGGAGCCGGACCGACCGCTCAAACCGGCCGTAGCGGATCTCCCGGTAATAGTGCCGGGCGGTCTCCTCTTTTTTCTCCTCCTTGGTTTCGCCCCGGATGGTGAGCAGGCTGTCCTCGACCGAGACTTCCAGGTCCTCGGGCTTGAGGCCGGGGACGGCCGCCTTGACGACTATTTCGGTGTCGGTTTCAGCGAGGTCCACGGGCGGGCCGAAGAGCTCAACCGTCGTCGGCAGGCGGCCGAACCGATTCCAGGTCTCTTCAAAAACCCGATTAATGATGTCCCGCAGGGTTGCGAGCTCCCGGGTAGGGTCCCACCGCTCAATGGCCATTCCGCCTCACCTCCACGTGAAGTTGCAGGCTTTGCACCGTTAGGTTAGCAGAGTTCCGGGTCGCCGGTCAAGCGCCGGCGGTGCTAAGATCAAGCAGAATTTCCGGTCCAGGGAGGGGGCAGGATGCGCAAAACCGCAAGAATCGGGGCGGCTCAGGTGGCGCCGGTCATTTTCGACGTCGAGGCAACCCTGGAAAAAACTTTAAAGACCGTCGCTGAAGCCGGCCGGCTCGGCCTCGACCTGGTGGTCTTTCCCGAGACCTACTTTACCGCCTACCCTTACTGGCGGGGAAACGTGACCGTGCGCCAGTCGACGGAGCTGGCTGTCCGGATGATGGAGTCGGCGGTGCGGTGGAACGGTCCGGAGATGGAGGCCCTGGCCCGGGCGGCCCGGGATGCCGGCACCAACGTCGTGATCGGCATCAACGAGAAGGACGACCGGACCGGGAGCGAGACGATTTACAACACGCTGGTTTTCATCTCCCGGGACGGCCGGATTCTCGGCCGGCACCGGAAGCTGATGCCGACCCACTCCGAGCGGGTCTACTGGGGGATGGGGGATGCCCGGGACCTTAAGGTCTTCGACTTCGATTTCGCCCGGGTCGGCGGCCTCATCTGCTACGAGCACCACATGAGCCTGCTCCGGGCGGCCCTGGCCTTCCTCGGGGAGGAGGTGCACGTGGCCGTCTGGCCGGGCTGGTGGTCAATGCACGGCCACCTGGGGGCCAAGTACGGCGACCCGACGAACCTGCGGTCCGAAATCGACGCGGCGATCCGGGAATATGCGGTCGAAAATCAGGTCTTCGTGGTCAGCGCAAGCTGGTACCTGCCCCCCGAGGCGGTCCCGGCTGACCTGAAGGAGGTCATGGGCTATAACCTGGCCGTGGGCGGAAGCTGCGTCGTCAATCCTTCGGGCGTTTACCTGGCCGAGCCGGTCTTCGGCCAGGAGACCATCGTCTGGGCCGAAATTGATAAGAAGGATCGTCTGCTCGCCAAAGCCTACTTTGACTGCGCCGGCCACTACTCCCGGTTCGACGTGGTGAGCCTGCAGACCCAGGCCTTCGGCTGGGAGCCCTACGGGCCGGTTCCGGTCAGGCCGCCTGAGGCCGAAGGGGCCTTGCCCGAGGCCGCCGACGAGGCGGAGGCCCGCCCGGTTCATCAGCCCGACCGCCGGCTTGGCCCCGGTTAAAGGCCGCCGCATCTGGTTGCTTGAATTTCGCCAGAATTCTGGTTAGTATCGTGCAAGGCGGCCGGCGCCCCGGAACCCGGGTGGGGAGACCGCGGCCCCTTAAGGAGCGGGTGATTCCCGGCCGCCCTTCCGGCCTGCCGAACCCAGCTCTGGGGAGGGAAGACTTGTGTTCACGCCGGGGCTTGACCCTTCAGTAGTCAAATACATGTTCGTTGAGGTGCTTGCGCAGACGACCCGGTGTGTGGCCGAGGACGGCATGGTCAGGCTTGAGACCCCATTCCTCCTTCCCGACGGCCACGTGGTTCGGGTTTACCTGCGCCTGGGACCGGAGCAGGAAGTCATCGTGTCGGACGGGGGGTACACGAGCCGGACGGTGACGGTCTTTTCCCGGTTTGAGGATGAGGCCAGGGCCCGCTACGAGAAGCTGCGGCAGATCGCCCGGGACCTCGGCCTGGAGTACGCTAACGGCGAGCTCAGCTTCGTCGCCATGAACCTGGAGCAGGCTATCCGCCGGATCCCCACCCTGGCCAACGCGGTGGTTGCCGGGCTGGGAATGCTCACCTGGTAGGCCGGGGAGATGCCCCTGTCTCAATTGAACCCATACAGAGTTGGGCTTGTCCTATAAAGGGGTGAGGGGTTAAGATCGTGGCGAGATGAAGCGGCTGGATATTCAGCGACCGAAGGCGGTTTTCGAGCTTGCGCACAAGCTTGCCCAGAAGCGCTTCGGCGAGCTGGATAACGCCCCGCCCAGGCAGGGCCACCCCTGGGTCTATCCCCACTCCCTCTATGCGGCCCTTTTGATTTTCAGGGCCTACTTTGGGCTAACCTACCGGCATACAGTAGCCCTGTTCAAGGACCTTTACCCGGAAAGCCCGTGTCCCTCGTTTCAGTCGCTGCAGCGTTACATGAGCCGCAACTTAAAACCCGAAGACCTCGAAGGGCTCCTGGCAGAGCTTAAAAATCAGCTTGAGCGGCTGCTTCCGGATGATGCCGTCCCTTTAGTGATTCTGGACACGACGGGAATAGCCCACCGGGGCCTGACCCAGAAGCTCAACTACAAACGGGGCGCTGAGGTCCGGCGGGTTCGGGGTCACAGTCGGCTTGGACTCCTGGTCAGGTATTACCGGGACTTAAAGCTTTTAGTCATTGACGGGGTTGCGGCTGGGCCGGCCTATGCCTCGGACATGGTTTTAGGCAGGCGAGCGTTAAGACAGGGTACGAAGCCAGGACCCCTGCTGGCGGATGCCGGATTTGACTCGGTCGAAATCTGGAAGGAGGCCTTTGAGCGGGGCTACCATCCCCAGATTCGGCTAAAAGGCGGCGAGGTTAAATCCGAACTAAGAAAGCTTGGTCAGAAGCTCTTTGAGCCGTTTCTTTACCGGTTTCGGGGCGTGGGTGAGGGTGTCTTTGGTGGGATAAAGACCCGGCTTAACGGCCCGGTACGGGAGCTTAAGCCGAAGGTTGCCCTCAAGCGGGTGCTGCTCGAGGCCATCTGCTACGACTTGCGCATCCTGCTGACCCTGATTTTATTTGCCCTGCTGCCTGCCCGACCGATTCGAGCCGAACCTGGCCCCTCTAATCTGATTTTGTAAGACAAGCCCTACAGAGTTTGACGGTAAAGGGGCGGTTCGGCTAGACTACGGTTGAGACCCCCGACGGTTGCTGGCGGGGATTGGGTTGGGCGGGTGAGGCCGTTTGACCCCGTCCGGTGTCCTGGCCTAGGGAGCAGAGGTCGCACGTGAAGGCAGTTATAATGGCTGGGGGGGAGGGCGCCCGTCTGCGGCCCCTCACCATCAACCGCCCGAAGCCGATGGTCCCCGTCGTCAACCGGGTCTGCCTTGAGCACGTGCTCCACCTGCTGCGGGAACACGGGTTTACCGACGTTATCATCACTGTCCATTACCTGGCGTCCCACATCTTCGACTACTTCGGCGACGGCCGGGCCTTCGGCCTGCGCATTAACTACAGCCTGGAACCGACTCCCCTGGGAACCGCCGGTTCGGTAAAACTCGCCGAACGGGACCTTGACGGGACCTTCCTGGTCATCAGCGGCGACGCCCTGACCGACGTTAACCTGACCGAGATTATCGAGGCTCACCGGGCCAGGCAGGCCCTGGTGACCATCGCCCTCTACCGGGTACCCAATCCCCTGGAGTACGGCGTCGTCGTCACCGACCCGGACGGGCGGATTCGCCAGTTTCAGGAAAAGCCCGACTGGGGGCAGGTTATCAGCGACACGGTAAACACCGGGATTTACGTGCTCGAGCCCGAGGTCTTGAAGGAGGTGCCGACCGACCGGCCCTACGACTTCAGCGCCGACCTTTTCCCGAAACTACTCCAGCGGGGCGAGCGCCTCTTCGGCCACGTTGTCCGGGGCTACTGGACGGATATCGGCAGCATCCAGGAGTACGTCCGGGCCAGCTTTGACCTGCTGAACGGGCAGGTTAACCTCGGGCCCCTGGGGCTTGACCTGGGCAATGGGGTCTGGGTTGAGGCCGAGGATGTCGACATCTCGCCGGGAGCCGCCATCATCGGCCCCGTGTATATCGGGAGCGGGTGCCGCATCCAGCGGGGGGCGTCCGTGGTCGGCCCGGCGGTAATCCGACGAAACACCATTATCGACGAGGGGGCGGAGGTCCACCAGAGCATCATCTGGCGGGACTGCTACGTGGCCCCGCACGCCCAGGTGCGGGGGGCGGTTCTCCTCTCCCAGGTCAACGTCCGGAAACGGGCCAGGGTGATGGAAGGGGCCGTCATCGGCGACGAGACGGTCATCGGGGAGGACGCCGTCATCCAGCCCGATGTGAAGATCTGGCCTAAGAAGGAGGTCGAGAGCGGGGCCATCGTCTCCGAAAGCATCATCTGGGCCCCGCGGGTACGGCGGGTCCTCTTCGGCCGGTTCGGGGTGAGCGGCCTGGCCAACATGGAGCTTACCCCGGAGTTTGCGGCGAAACTCGGGGCCGCCTACGGCACAACCCTCCCCAAGGGGGCAAAGGTCATTATCAACCGGGACCCGCACCGGATCCCCCGGATGATCAAGCGGGGATTCATCGCCGGCCTGCCGTCGGCCGGCATCAACGTTCTCGACATCAAGAGCGCCCCCACCCCGGTCGCCCGGTTTCTAACGGCCGTAACGGACGCGGCCGGCGGTGTCCACGTCCGGCTCTCGCCCTTCGACCCCCGGGTGGTCGACATCAAGTTCTTTGACAGCCGGGGCCTGGACATCGACCAGGTAACCGAGCGCAAGATCGAAAATGCCTTTTTCAGGGGGGATGTTCGGCGGGTCTTTTTCGACGAAATCGGAAGTATTGTCGATGCCCCCCACCTGGTAAGTCAGTACGAGGAGGCCTTTATCAGGGCCTTTGACGGCCGGCTGGCGGACGGCACCCGTCCGCCGGTGGTGGTCGACTACGCCCATGGGAGCAGTGTTCTGGTCCTGCCCCAGCTCCTCGACCGGCTCGGCCTGAACGTTATCAGCCTGAATGCGGCCCTTGACGAGGCGCGTCTGGCTCAGCCGCCGGATGTCGTTGAGCAGGCGATCCAGCGGCTCGCGGCCATTGTCCGGGCGGTGGGTGGGGCCCTTGGGGTCTACCTGGAGCCGGGGGGCGAGCGGCTGCGGGTTGTTGACGACCTGGGCCTGCCCCTGGACGGTATGAAGTTGCTGACGGCCCTGGTGGCCCTGGTCCTGCGGGAAAATCCCGCCGGGGTCGTGGCCGTGCCGGTCACCGCGACCCGGGCGGTGGACCAGGTTGCCGCCGAGTTCGGGGTCAGGGTTCAGCGGACCCGGGCCAACCACCAGGCCCTCATGGCGGCGGCCACCCACAGCCACGTCGTCTTTGCCGGCGACGGCGAAGGTTGCTTTATCTTCCCCCGCTTTCAGCCCACCGTTGACGGACTCTTCGCCATCGCCCGGGTCGCTGACCTGCTGGGCCGGCACGGGGTGACCCTGAGCGAGCTGGTCCGCCAGCTGCCGGCCCTCCACATGGTCCGGCGGCGGGTTCCGTGTCCGTGGGAAAAGAAGGGTCGGGTGATGCGGCGGTTCCACGAGCGTTTCCCCGAGCACTCGGCCCGCCAGATTGACGGTTTCCAGCTGGATGTGCCGGGCGGGTGGGTCCTCATCCTGCCCGACGCTGACCGGCCCATCGTCCACATCATCGCCGAGAGCGAGGACCCCGACCGGGCCCTCGAGCTGGCCGAGTCGTATTCCCAACTTGTGGCCGATTTCCAGGCCTGAATCCACCGAAGGAGGCCCAAGCCGTAATGCGTGAAGTTCCTTACCAGGGATCAGTCCAGGCCTTCGACGTGGTTGTCGAGCGCAATGTCCTCATTCCGATGCGGGACGGGGTGCGGCTGGCGGCCGACATTTACCGGCCCGCCCTGAACGGGCGGCCGGTGGCCGGGCAGTTTCCGGTCCTGGTCGAGCGGACCCCCTACGATAAGTCGAACCTCGAACTCGTTTCAACCGGGAAGTTCTTCGCCCGCCACGGCTACGTCGTCGTCATTCAGGACGTCCGGGGGCGGGGACTTTCCGAGGGCGAATGGTACCCCTTCGCCCGGGAGGCCCCCGACGGCTACGACACCCTGGCGTGGGTCGTCCGTCAGGAGTGGTGTAACGGCCGGGTCGGGACCATTGGCCTCTCCTACACCGCCAGCGACCAGCACGCCCTGGCGATTTTAAACCCGCCGGGCCTGGCGGCGATGTTCGTGAGCGAGGGGATGTCTAACTACCACAAGTGCGCGATGCGCCAGGGCGGGGCAATGGAGCTCCGGTTCGTCGTTTACGCCTTCCGGATGGCGACGACAAGCCCGGAGGCGCTCAAAAACCGGGCCCTGCGGGAGATGCTTCTCGAGGCTTATAAAAACATCCATTACTGGCTTAAGCCCACCCTCTTCCGGCCCGGAACAACGCCCCTCCGCCACCTGCCCACCTATGAGCAGTGGGTCTTCGACGTGCTCACCCACGGCGAGTACGACGACTACTGGAAGCAGTACGGCTACAACGTCGAGGAGTACTACGACCGGCACGCCGACGTGCCCATTTACTTTCTCAGCGGCTGGTACGACACCTACGCCCGGGCGAGCACGGAGAACTTCGTCGAGTTCAGCCGCCGCAAGCGCAGTCCGATGCGGCTGATTATGGGTCCCTGGACCCACGGGGTGGCTACCCTGCGGCAGTCGTGGTCGGGCGACGTCGACTTCGGGCCCGATGCCATCCTGGACGACTACGACGGCTTCCGGCTTCGCTGGTTCGATTACTGGCTCAAGGGTCTTGATACGGGTGTTGCCGATGAGCCGCCCGTAAGGATCTTCGTCATGGGCACCGGCGACGGCCACAAAACACCCGAAGGCCGGCTCTTTCACGGGGGCTACTGGCGCTTCGAGCAGGAGTGGCCGCTGGCCCGAACGCAGTGGACGCCCTACTACCTCCACGCCGGCGGCCGGCTGAGTCCTGAGCCGCCCGGCGACGAGCCGCCCGACAGCTATCTTTTCAACCCGATGGACCCGGTCCCAACCATTGGGGGCAGCATCTCGGCGGCCGGGGACGTGATCCCACCCGGCGGTTTCGACCAGCGGGGCCGCCGGGAGCTCTTCTACTGCCGGGATACCGCCCCGCTGGCCGCCAGGCCCGATGTTCTTGTCTTCCAGACCGACCCCCTCCCTCACGACGTCGAGGTGACCGGCCCCATCGTCGTGCGGCTGTGGGCAAGCTCGTCGGCGGTGGACACCGACTTTACCGCCAAGCTCATCGACGTTTACCCGCCCAGTGAGGACTACCCGGACGGCTACGCCCTGAACCTGACGGACAGCATCATCCGGGCCCGCTACCGCAACGGCTTTGAGCGGCCGGAATTCATGGAGCCGGGCAGGGTTTACGAGTTCACGATAACCTGCTACCCGACCAGCAACGTCTTCAAGAAGGGCCACCGCATCCGGCTCGATATCTCCAGCAGCAACTGGCCCCGGTTTGACGTTAACCCGAACACCGGGGACCCCCTGGGCCCCATCGGGCGGTGGCAGGTCGCGGTGAACACCGTCTACCATGACCGGGCCCATCCGTCCCACGTGGTCTTGCCGATTATTCCGAAGGAGTAAAGGTGCGCAACCATGGAACCGGATGAGGCTGTCCCGCGGAAAGCTGGCAAATCGACCCGGGGCTTTTCGCCTGAAGAGAGGGCTGCGATGCGGGAGCGGGCCAGGGAGCTGAAAGCGGCCGGGGCCGATGGGGAAGCCGCCGTGCTGGCAAAGATTGCGCAGATGCCCGAGCCGGACCGGACCATGGCGGGCCGCCTCCACGCCGTCGTCAGGGCCGCGGCCCCTGACCTGGAACCGAGGCTCTGGTACGGGATGCCGGCTTACGCCAGGGACGGCAGGGTCGTCTGCTTTTTCCAGCCGGCCCATAAGTTCAGGACGAGGTACGCAACCCTCGGCTTTACGGATGCGGCGAACCTCGACGACGGGGCGATGTGGCCCGTTGCCTTCGCCGTCAAGGAGCTGACCGCGGCTGAGGAGGCAAGGATTGCCGCCCTGGTCCGGGCGGCAGTCGCCACAAAGCCTTCGGGTGCAGGTCGGCCGGGCTCCTGGTAAAATTACGGTTTGAACCCTTAGCTTTTCGGGAGGTCGACGGATTGGAAGGACCGGTCCTGGCCCGACCGCTTGGAGCGCCGAGTCCCCTCGAGGCCCGGCTGGCGGCCGGCGAATTTGTCATTGCTTCGGAGGTCTCGCCGCCCCGGCGGGCCCGGCTGACGAGTTTTATCCGCCGGGCCCGGCGGCTGAGCCGGTTTGCCGTCGCCCTCACGGTTACCAACAACCACGCCGCCCGGCCCCGCCTCGAAAGCCTCGTTGCCGCCTACGTCCTGCGCCTCCACGGCATTGACCCCATCTGGGTGGTCAATACCCGGGACCGCAACCGGCTGGCGATCCGGAGTCAGATCCTGGCCGCCGGGGTGCTGGGGGTCCAGAACGTGCTGTGCGTTAAGGGCGACCCCATCGAGAAGGGTTCCGACCCTGAGGCCCGGGCCGTCCACGACCTTTCAACCGTCGAGCTCATCCGCCTCTTTGCCCAACAGAAGGCCGAGGGCCACCACTTCTTCGTCGGCGGGGCCGTGGACGTGACCTCGGGCCCCGTGGACAAAGCCTTCCGGCTCGCCCGGCGCCGGGTCGAGGCCGGGGCGGATTTCCTCCAGACCCAGCCGGTCTTTGAGCTGGGTCCCATCGCCGAGCTGGCCGGCAGACTCCGGCGCCTCGAAGACCGCCGGCCTTATCTTATCGCCGGCCTCATGCCCGTCCTCGACCCGGAGGATGTCGGCCGGGTCGAACGGAACCTGGGCATTCCCGTCCCGGCTTCGGTCCGGGAAGCCCTCGGCCGGGCCCGCGACCCCAGGGAGGCCGGCTTTAAGCTCCTGGCCGACCTGGTGGCCGGCCTGCGCCGCATCGACGGGGTCCACGGGGTGAACGTGATGCTCTTCGACCAGACCGACCACATGGTGGAGGGCATCCTGGCCTGCCTTGGGGCCCGGGCCGAGGCCGCCTCGTAGCCGCCGCTACGGCACCAGGACCACTTTTCCGAACTGGGCCCGGTCGGCCAGAATCCGGTGGGCCTCAGCGGCCTGCTCCAGGGGCAGAACCCGGTCGATGACCGGCCGGAGTCGGCCGGCCTCAACCTGCTGGAGGACTTCGAGCAGGTCGGCCCGGGAGCCCATGTAAACCCCGAAAACGGCGAGCTGACGGGTGAAGATATATCTCAAGTCGATTTCGGGAGTGGCACCGGCCGTTGCGCCGCAGGTCACCAGCCGTCCGCCCCGGGCCAGGATGCGAATGCTCTTGCTGAAGACCTCGCCCCCGACGTGCTCGAAGACCACGTCCACCCCCCGCCCCTCGGTGAAGTTGCGGACGGCGCTGACAAAGTCGGTTTCGGCGTAGTTTATGGTTTCGTCGGCCCCCAGCTCCCGGGCCTTGCTCAGTTTTGCCTCGGATGACGCGGTCGTGATGACCCTGGCGCCGAAGAGCCTGGCGATCTGGATGGCGGCGCTCCCGACCCCGCTTCCCCCGGCCTGAACCAGGACAGTCTCGCCCGGGCGGACCCCGGCCCGCTTCGCCAGCATGTGCCAGGCCGTCTGAAAAACCAGGGGAATTGCGGCCGCCTCTTCGAAAGAAAGACCGGGCGGCTTCGGCAGAACGTTTACGCCGGGGACCCTGACGAACTCGGCGTAGCCGCCCCAGTAGGGGCCGGCGCCGAGGATGGAGTAGTCGGGACACTGGGACTCCAAGCCGTGGGTGCAGGCCCAGCAGTGGCCGCAGCCGATGCCGGGGGCGATGATTACCTCGTCGCCCGGTTGCACCCAGGTGACCAGTTCGCCGGCCTGTTCGACGACGCCGGTGACGTCGGAGCCGAGGATGTGGGGGTAGTTGATGCGATAGCCCCGAACGCCCTGGCGGATCCAGAGGTCCAGGTGGTTCAGGGCGCAGGCCCTGACCCGGACGAGGACCTCGTCCGGCCGGATCTCGGGAATGGGCACGTCCTCGAGGGTGAGGACCTCGGGTCCGCCGTGTTGCCGGAGGGTAACCGCGCGCATGGTAGCCTTCTCCTTTGCCGGCTGTGTTCGCTCAATTCTAATCGGGCCTGCTCGGGCCTGCCAAGTCTGGCCGGGGCGGACTGGACAAACCGTTTTCGGGCAGGGGATACTAGAGTAGTTAGCGGCGGCGCAGCAGGGCCGCGGTCTGGAGGAGTCATGGGGGGCGAGCTGAAAAGTTTGCTGGGCCGGTTCCGGCGCCGGCGCCTCCTGGTGGAGGCCTGGGCCGCAGCGGCCGGTGCCCTGGCCGCCTGGGGGGCCGTAGGGACAGCCCTCGCCGCAACCAACCTTGTCTTCCCCGGCCTTTCTTCGGCCCAGGTCAGGCTGGGCGGAATGTCTTTGCTCGGGCCGGTTCTGCTCGGTTTCGGGGTCTATCTGCTCCGGCTTGGCTGGCACGACCTGCGCATCGCCCGCCTTGTCGACCTTTCCGCCGGCCTCAAGGACCGGCTGACCACGGCGGTGGAACTCCTCCAGGGCCGGATTCACTCGCCCTTTGCTGAGCGGCAGGTCGCCGATGCCCTGGCCCGGGGCTCAGAGCTGGCGCCGGCTCGGGTCTTTCCCTGGCGCTGGCACCCCCTGCGCTGGGCGGCGGCCGGCGCCCTTGTGGCCCTCTTTTTCTGGCTGAGTCTCCAGACAAATCCCCGGGACCGGGTTCTGGCCCGGGAGGCGGAAGCCCGCCAGGCCATTGCGGCAGTTCAGGCCAACGTCGAACAGCTTAAGAACGAGCTGGGGAACGCCGAAAACCCATCGCCCGAGCTTCAGCAGGCCCGGGAACAGCTTGAGCGGCTCAGCCGCGAGCTGGCCCAGGCCGGTCCCAATCAGGAGCAGGCCCTCGCCCGCCTGGGCGAGGCCGAACAGAACCTGGCCGGCCGGCTTAATCCCCGGAGCCAGGCCGAACGCTTCGGTCTGGATCGGCTTGCCCGGGAGCTCGACCGGTCCGGACAGGCGCCGGGAACCGGCAACCGGTTCCAGCAGGGTGACCGCCAGGCCCCGGCCCAGGCCCTCGAGAACATTGCCGGCCAGCTCGGGAACCTCTCGGCCGAGAGCCGGGAGGCTCTGGCCCAGGCCCTGGAACGGGCCGCCCAGACGATGCGCGGGATCAATCCCGCCTTAGCCGACCGCCTCCAGCAGGCGGCCGATGCCCTCCGGCGGGGCGACCTGGACGCCGCCCGGCAGGCCCTGGAAGAGGCCGGGCGGCTCGCCGGGGAGATGGGCCGGCGGGTGAGCGACCAGGAGCGCCTTGCCCGGGTGCTCGACCGGCTGGAGGCCCAGCGCCAGCAGCTCGCCGGCCAGCAGTCCGGTGCGCTGGCCCGGGCCCAGGGCCAGCAAGCCCAGCCGGGGGCAGGGGCCCAGGCCGGCCAGCCGGGCCAGCCGGGCCAGTCGGGTCCGGGAAGCCAGGCTCAGGCCGGGGCGCAGGGCGGCGACCAGGCGGGTCAGGGCGGGCAGGCTGGTCAGGCTGGGTCGGGGAATCAGGGCGGCCAGGGGGCCGGCTCTAATCAGTCGGGGCCGGGGGCCGGTTTTTCGGGGCAGGCTTCGGGGCCGGTAGCCGGCTCCACTGCCCCGCGGTCGCAGGGTGGGGTCGCCACCGGCGGCGGCCAGCCCCTCACTGACCGGCCGGGCACCACCGGCACCGGCGAACTGGATGCGGTCTACGCCCCGGTTCAGCGGCTGGGGTCGCAGGGTCAGACGTCCTTTATTCCGGGTCAGCAGTCGGCCGGACCCGTTGAGCGGCAGGCGGGGGACGGACCCGTCGAGCTGGGCCAGCTGATGGTCCCCTACCAGGAGGTCATCGGCCAGTACCAGTCGGCGGCCGGTCGGGCCCTCGAAGGCGGCTACGTGCCCGGCCCCCTCAAGGACCTGGTCAAGGCCTATTTCGATTCCCTCAGTCAGGGCAGGTAAGACTTTCGCCGAAAGGGATCTGCGGTGGTCCAGACAGCCTTTACCGTTGAGGAGTTTCAGAAAGTCGCATCCCGGATTGAAGCCGAGGTCGGCAAGGTTATCGTCGGCCAGCGGGAGGTCGTCCGCTACGTGCTGGTGGCCCTCATCGGCGGCGGCCACGTCCTGCTGGAGGGGGTGCCGGGCCTGGGAAAGACCATGCTGGTGCGCACCCTGGCCTCGGCCCTTAATTTAAAGTTCAGCCGGATTCAGTTTACGCCGGACCTGATGCCTTCCGACATCACCGGGACGATGATCCTGGTCGAGGATGAGCACGGCCGGCGGACCTTCCAGTTTCAGCCCGGGCCCATCTTCGCAAACCTGGTTCTGGCCGACGAGGTGAACCGGGCAACCCCCAAGACCCAGTCCGCCCTCCTGGAGGCGATGCAGGAGCGGACCGTCACCGTAAGCAATACCATCCACCGATTGCCCCGCCCATTCTTCGTCCTGGCAACCCAGAACCCCATCGAAATGGAAGGGACGTACCCCCTGCCGGAGGCCCAGCTCGACCGGTTTTTCTTTAAGTTGCTCGTTTCATTCCCCCAGGCTGATGAGCTTGTTGACATATTAAACCGGACGACGGCCGTCGAGGAGCCCCGGGCCGAGCCGGTGGCCGACGGGGAGGCGATTCTGGCCATGGGCGAGCTGGCCCGGGGGCTGGCGGTTGCTACCCCGGTAATGGACTATATTGCCCGGCTGGTCCTGGCAACCCATCCGGAGCACCCGGAAGCGCCCGATATCGTCAGGCGCTACGTCCGGTACGGAAGTAGCCCCCGGGGCGCCCAGGCCCTGGTCCTCGGGGCCAAGATCATGGCCCTGCTGGACGGGCGGTTCAACGTGGCCGTCGACGACGTCCGCGCCGTTGCCCTGCCGGCCCTGCGCCACCGCATAATTCTAAACTTCGAAGGCCAGGCCGAAGGCATCCAGACCGACCAGGTGGTCCGGACCCTTCTTGACCAGCTTCCGGTTAAGTAGTCATGCGCCTGCTGGAGGTTTTCGGCGAGTCCCTGCTGGCAAAGCTCTCCAGGCTGCGGCTCGTGGCCCGACGGCCCCGGCCGGGCCGGCAGAGCGGGGAGCGCCGGAGCACCCGAAAGGGCCGGGCCATCGAATTTGCCGACTTCCGCCGGTATGCGGCCGGAGATGACCCCAGGCTTATCGACTGGAACGTCTACGCCCGGCTGGAAAAACTCTTTGTCCGGCTCTACCAGGAAGAGGAGGACGTGACCGTCCACATCCTTCTGGACGCGAGCCGGTCGATGGACTGGGGCGACCCCAACAAGTTCGAATTCGCCGTCCGGCTTGGGGCGGCCCTGGGCTACATCGTCCTGGGAACGTCCGACCGGCTCCTGGTTTCGGCCGTCCGGGACGACCGGGTTATCCCCGTGACCCCGCCCCTGCGGGGGAAGCCGCATGCCCTTGAGCTTTTCCGTCAGCTGGAGGCCGTGGAAGCCGGCGGAACAACCCGGCTCAACGCCGCCCTGACGGCCTACGCCGGCCGACCCCAGCCTGCCGGCCCGCTGGTTCTGATATCCGACCTCTTTGCGCCGGAGGGGTTTGACGCCGGCCTGCGAGCCCTCCAGGGGGCAGGCTACGAAATCACGGTCTGCCACGTCCTGGCGCCCCAGGAGCTGGAGCCCGACCTTACGGGGGACCTGGAGCTGGTTGACGTTGAGACCGGGGACCGGCAGGAAGTCACCCTTACTCCCGCCGACCTGAACGAATATGTCGAAAACCTCCGGCGCTGGCGGGAGTCGGTTGCGGGCTGGTGTCTGCGCCGGGGGATAAACTTCATTCCCCTGGACACCCGTATCCCCTTCGAGGACCTGGTTTTCAAGGAGTTGCCCCGGCGCGGGGTGCTGGTCTGAGGGGCTGACGGATGGGTTTGCTGGCACCGGCGGCGCTGGCCCTCCTGGTCTTAGCCGGGCCGATCATGGTCCTTTATCTGCTCAAGCTCCGGCGGGAGCGGCGGCCGGTTTCGAGCCTGCTTCTCTGGCCCAGGGCGCGGGCGAGCCTGCAGGCCAACCAGCCCTGGCAGCGGTTCAGGTGGAGCTGGCTGCTCCTTCTTCAGCTCCTGGTTGTGGCCGCCCTGGCCCTGGGTTCGGCCCGACCCTTCTGGACCGTGACGGCCCAGCCGACCGGCCGCAACGTCATCGTGCTGGACACCTCGGCTTCGATGGGGGCGACCGATGTGGCACCGAACCGGCTCGAGGCGGCGAAGGCTGAGGCCCGCCGGTATGTCGACGGCCTCCACCCCGACGATGAGGTCGCCCTGGTCGTCGGCGGCCGCCAGGGCCGGGTCCTGGTCAGTCCCACCCGGGACCGGGACCTGGTCCGGCGGGCCATCGACGGGGTCGGGCTCACGGCCGAACCTTCAGACCTGGGTGAACTGTTGCGCCTTGCGGTGGGCGTCGCCGGCGGGCAGGGGCGCGTGGTTCTCTTCTCCGACGGGGTTGCGCCTGCGCCCCCGCTGGACCGTCTGCCGGTGCCTTTCGAGTTCCGGCCCGTGGGGGCGGCGGGGAACAACCTGGGAATCACAGCCGTTCAGCTGCGGCCGGGCCCGGGCGGAGACGAGGTCTTCGTCCGGGTCGACGGGTCGGTCCCCGCCCCAACCCGGGTGACGGTGCGGCTCCTTGCCGGGGACCGGCTCCTGGACGTCCGGGAGGTTCAGGTCACGCCGGAGGGTGGCGGGACGGTGGTTTTCCCTTCGGTCCCGGCCGGCAACGACGTGCTGGAAGTGGCCCTGGACACAAAGGATGACCTGGCGGCGGATAACCGGGTTTGGGTCGCCCGGGCCGGCCAGCAGGCGACCAGAATTCTCTATCAGGGCCGGGGCAACCTCTTCCTGGAGCGGGCCCTGGCCCTGGTCCGGGGAGTTGAGGTTACCCGGATTGGCCCGGGAGACCCCCTCCCCGCCGAGCGGTTCGACCTTTACGTCTTCGACGGGGTGACCCCCAACGTTGAAGGGGTCGCCAGCTGGTGGTGGATTAACCCGCCGGCTGCCGGCCCCGGCTTCGAGGTCGGGCCGGAAGTGCTCTTCCCGGAAGTAAGCTTTTTTGACCCGGAGCACCCGCTCCTGCGCGCCGTGGACCTGGGGAATCTGGCCCTGGCAAGGACCCGGGCCATCACGGCCACGGCCGACTGGCGGGTTCTGGCGACCGCCGGGCCGTCACCCATACTGCTGGTGCGGGAGACCGAAACCGGCCGGCAGCTCGTTTCGGCCTTCAGCCTGCAGGAAAGCGACTTCCCCCTTCAGCCCGGCTTCCCCATTTTTGTGGCAAACCTGGTGGCCTGGGCCGGCCGGGCCGGGCCTTCGTCCCTAACCGTCTACCGGCCGGGTGACCTCGTCCCCATCCGGGTCCGGCCGGGGGTGACCCTCGTCAGGGTGGTTCGGCCCGACGGGTCCGAAACGGCCGTCGAACCGAGGTCGGACCTGCTGACCTTCGGCCAGACCGACCAGCTTGGGGTGTACACGGTGATTCAGCAGGCCGGCGACCAGGAAGTTGACCGGAGCCTGGTGGGTGTGAACCTTCTCAGCCCGGACGAGAGCCGGACGGCGCCCCGGTCCGAGCTCCCGATTTTCGGGACGGGTGCCCGGGAGCTTCCGGCCGAGACCGAAGTCCGGCGGGAGCTGTGGTGGGTTCTCGCCCTGGCCGCGCTGGGCCTTATGCTGGCCGAATGGTGGGCCTTCTACCGGGGACTCCGGGTGAGACTGCCGGCCTGGGTGCGTTTGCCCCGGCTCCTGGGCGGACGGAGACTTCGCCGTGCCTAGCATCGGGTTTGAGCGGCCGCTGGTTCTCGGGCTTATCCTGCCCGTCCTTGGCCTGACCCTCTATGCCGCCGGACTGGGCCGGCGGCGCCTGCCCCTGGGGCCGGTTGTCCTGCGCTCGGTCATCGCATCGAGCCTGGTTTTTGCCCTGGCCGGACTCAGGCTGAACCTGCCTGTCGACCGGCTGGCCGTGGCCTTTCTCGTTGACCGGTCGGACAGCATCAGCGCCGAAAACCGGGCCGCCCAGGAGGCCTTCATCCGGCAGGCCGTTGCCCGGCTCCGGCCCGAGGACGAGTGGGCGGTTATCGCCTTCGGGGCCGAGCCCCTGGTCGACCGGAGCCTGGCGCCCGGAAGCCAGTTTGCGGGCATCGCGTCTGTTCCCGACGGGAGCCGGACGGATATTGAGGCCGCGATCCGGCTTGCCATGGGGCTGCTGCCGCCGGACCGGGCCCGCCGGCTGGTTCTCCTCACGGACGGCAATGAAAACCAGGGCGAGGCGGCCCGCCAGGCCGACCTGCTGGCCGCCGCCGGGGTCGAGCTGTGGGCGGTGGCCCTGCCGGGACGGTCGGGGCCGGAGGTCCGGGCCGAGCGGCTGGTGGCCCCGGGCCGGGTGCGGGAGGGGCAGGTCGTCGAGCTCCGGGGGACCGTCTGGGCGAATCAGCCGGCCGATGCGACCGTCCGGCTCCTGGCCGATGGGACGCCGGTGGCGGAGCAGTCGGTTCGGCTTCAGGCCGGGTTCAACAACTTCGTCTTCCAGGTTGGGCAGCTGCCGCCCGGCTTTCACAACCTCAGCCTTCAGGTGACGAATGCGCCCGACACCTACCCGCAGAACAACGAGTCGCTGGCGGTGGTGCAGGTTCTGGGGCAGACCCGGACCCTGCTGGTCGGGGCCGCGGCTGACCGCGCACCCGTCGCCGCGGCCCTCCGGGCGGCGGGGATGCCCTTGACCGAGGTCGAGCCGGAGAATCTGCCCGGAAGCCTCGATGGGCTGCGGGATTACGATGTGGTGGTCCTGGCCAACGTTCCCGCCGACGTCCTGGGCGATAAGCTTAAGGTCCTTTCGACCCTGGTCCGGGAGCTGGGCCGGGGCCTGGTGGTCATCGGGGGCGAGCGGAGCTACGCCCTGGGCGCCTACCACCGGACGCCCCTGGCCGACCTTCTTCCCGTTGAGCTCGAACCCAAGAGCTACCGGGAGACCCCGAGTGTGGCCTTCGTGGCCGTCATCGACAAGTCGGGGAGCATGGGGAACTGCCACGGAACCTCGGGGGCCTGCGGCTCCCCGCCTTTGACCGGCCCGCCGCCGAACGTCCCCAAGGTTGAGCTGGCCAAGGAGGCGACATTCCAGGCCCTCCAGCGGCTGGGTCCCAGGGATGAGGTCGGGGTCCTCGTTTTCGACAGCGTGGCCCGCTGGATTGCCCGGCCGGGGCCCAATGCGGACCTCCAGCGGATATTCTCCCTGCTGGCCGGGGTGCAGGCCGAGGGCGGGACGAATATTTACGCCGGCCTGGCCGAGGCGGTCGAAGCCCTGAAGAAGAGCCAGGCCGCGGTTAAGCACATCGTGCTCATGACCGACGGCTGGTCGCGGACCGGGGATTTCAGCGCCCTCATTCAGGACATGAAGGCTCACGGGATAACCCTCTCAACCATCGGCGTCGGCGGGGGCTCGGCCGACCTTCTGCAGACCCTGGCAAAGGAGGGCGGCGGCCGCTACTATGCCGTCGCCGATGCCCGGGAGGTGCCCCAGATTCTGCTTAAGGAAACTGAAGAAGTTCAGCGGACAATCATTGTCGAGGAGACATTCCGCCCGGCCCCGGCCGACCCGAGCCCAATCCTCCAGGGCCTGCCGGCCCTGCCGCCCCTCCACGGCTACCTGGGAACGAGCCCGAAAACCGGGGCCCAGGTCATCCTTCGGTCGGCCAAGGACGACCCCATCCTCGCCGCCTGGCAGACGGGCCTGGGCCGGGTCGTGGCCTGGACCTCGGATGCCAAGGGGCGGTGGGCCCGGGACTGGGTCGCCTGGACCGGCTTTCCGACCTTCTGGCGGCAGGTGGTGGACTGGGCCGGGGCCGCCCCCACCGGTGAGGGCCTCCGGGCAACCATCCGGACCGAGGGGGCGAACGGGGTCCTCAGCGTTGACCTGGACCGGTCAACCCTGCCGGACGGCCACGCCCTCAACGCCCGGGTCGTCGGCCCCGACGGGACGGTCCGGACCGTCCGGCTGGACCAGACCGGGCCCGGCGAGTTCGAAGGGGTCTTCCCGGCCGGCCAGCCGGGGACGTACTATGCCGCCGTAACCGAACAGGCCGGGGACCAGACCGTCCGGGGTGACCGGACGGCCCTGGCCGTGGCCTACTCGGCCGAATACCGGGACCCGGCGGCGAATCCGGGCCTGCTTTCGGTCCTGGTGCGGGCCACGGGGGGACGGCTCAACCCGGAGCCGGCCGATGTTTTTCAGACCGCCTTCCGGCCCGTCCGGCAGAGCACACCCCTCTACCCGTGGCTCCTGCTTCTGGCCGCATTGCTCTGGCCCCTGGACATTGCGGCCCGGCGGCTGGGCGTCGGGCCAGGCCCGGTCATCGCCGGAGCGGCCGCGGCGGTCCGGCAGCGACTGGTGGCCCGGCGGGCGGTTGAAGTGCCGGCGATGCTGGGCCGACTCCGGGCCCGGAAGACAGTGGCGTCGAGCCGGCTGGGAAAGGTGCGAGTGCCCCCGCGGCCTGAGGCCGGAGCTGTTGAATCTCCCGGCGGCGACCTGAGCCGGCTGCGGGAGGCCAAGCTCCGGGCCCGCCGGGAGACGGGGCGGGCCGATTAGGCTCCGGCGGAAGCCTGGCCGGGCCTGACCTCGACCCCGGCCACCCGCTCCAGGGGCAGGACCAGGGCGGCCATGTCGCTATCGCCGAAGCCCAGGGCCTTCGCCTCCTGGAAGACCTGTTCGGCCTGGGCACCCATCAAAAGCCTGGTTGAAATCCGGGCGGCCAGGCGGGTAATCAGGTCCAGGTCCTTGCAGAGGAGGCCGACCGGGGTGCGGGGGGTGAAGTCCCGCTGGAGGATGAGGGGCGTCGACCGGGTCCACATCATGCTGCCCCCGTAGCTGGTCTTGATGACCTCAAAGGCCACGGCCGGGTCCACGCCGGCCTTGGCGGCAAAAACCAGCGCCTCGGCTACCCCCGCCATATTGATGCCAACCAGGAGCTGATTTACCAGCTTGACGATGGTGCCGCTTCCGGAGGGGCCGCAGTAGTGGATATTTTTACCGAGTTTCTCGAAGACGGGGAGGGCGCGGTCGAAGGCCTCCCGGTCGCCCCCGACCATGATGGTCAGGGTTGCGGCCTCGGCGCCGGGCGGGCCGCCGCTGACCGGGGCGTCCAGGAAGGCGGCCCCAATCCCCCGGGCGGCCTCCGCAATAGTCCGGCTGGTCTCCGGGTCGACGGTGCTGGTGTCCACCCAGAGCTGGCCGGCCTTCTTCGCCTCCATGATGCCCTGGGGCCCCAGGTAAACCTGCCGTACGGTCGGCGGGTCGGGCAGGCTCGTGATGACGACGTCCACCTGGCGGGCGACGTCGACCGGGCTCGTTGCCGGGACTGCGCCTTCGGCCGCCAGCTCGTCGACCGGCGGCCGGCTCCGGTTGTGGACGACGACCTCGTAGCCGGCCTTGAGCAGGTTGCGGACCATAGGGCGGCCCATCTTCCCCAGGCCGATGAAGCCGATGCGCACGGGGTCCCCTCCTCGGGCCAGGTTTTTCGGCACGATTATACCAGAGGCGGCCGGACCGAATCGGCTAAAATCAAGGGATAAGCATTTCGACGCCGAGGCGGGATGGAATGAACCTTGCGAAGCTGGAACGGGTCCGGATCGCCACGTTGCCAACGCCCCTCCAGTATGCCGGGCGGCTCACCGAGACCCTGGGCGGGCCGAAAATTTTCATAAAGCGCGACGACCTGACCGGCCTGGCCCTGGGGGGCAACAAGCTGCGCAAGCTTGAGTTTTTACTCGCCCGGGCGAAGGCCGTCGGCGCAACCTGCGTTATTACCTGCGGCGGCACCCAGTCAAACCACGCCTGCCAGACGGCGGCGGCCGCCGCCCGGGTTGGCCTTAAATGCGTCCTGGTGCTGGCCTCCGGGGTGCACAACGAACTGCAGGGCAACCTGCTTCTGGATAACCTCTTCGGGGCCGATGTGAAGCTCATCGAGGCGCCGGCCACCAGCCCCGATGAGCTCGACCGGGCCATGGAAGAGGTCGCCGAGCACCTGCGCCGTCAGGGGGAGGTCCCGTATATCATCCCCCTGGGCGGCTCCAGCCGCTACGGGGCCGCCGGCTACGTGCTGGCGAGCCTGGAGCTTATCAATCAGGCGACCGAGCTGGGCATCCGGCCCGACTATGTTTACGTGGCGGTTGGGAGCGGGTCGACCCTGGCCGGGCTAATTGTTGGGGCGAAGGCCTTTTCGGCCCCGTACCGGGTCAAGGGGGTGGCCGTTTACCGGCCGCCCGAGGAGCAGAAGCGTGCCATCTGGGCCCTGGCCCAGGATACGGCTGAACTGCTCGGCCTGAATTTAACCGTTGAGCCCCACGACGTGTCAATTTACGGGGAGTTTCTCGGGCCGGGGTACGGCCACCTGACCCCGGAGGCCCGGGAAGCCATCCGCCTCGTTGCCCGGACCGAAGGGCTCGTCCTTGACCCGGTTTATACCGGGAAGGCCATGGCCGCCCTCATCGAACATATCCGGGCCGGCTGGGTCGGCCCGGAGGAAACGGTAGTCTTCCTGCACACCGGCGGGGCGGCCGCCGTCTTCGCCTACGCCCGGGAGCTGACGGACTAGCGGCGCTTCTTTTTCTTTTTCCGGCGCCGCCGGCGCTCGGATTTTGGTTCCGGCTTGTAGCGGTCGATGGCCAGCTGGCGCTCGGCCTCGGCGAGCCGTCGGGGATATATCTGGAAATAGTAAAAGGCGCCGTAGATGATGAGGCCGATGCCGGCAAGGCCGATAGCCAGCAGGGGAAGCCTGGAGCCCAGGTAGGGAATGCCCAGGTAACGGAAGGTGTAGACCAGCACGACCGCCGCGCTGTAGAAGATAAGGACCTGGCCGAGCCGGCGCAGAAGCCCGAACTTGAACGGGTGAGTTTCGAGCCGGCGGTTTGCGTAGTTTACCAGGATGAAGCCTCCGAGCATGACGAGCAGAAAGAACATATCCACGAGCTGGCCGGCGAGGGAGGGCGGGCCCGGCTGGGGCTCAAGCCAGTAGTTCGGGTCCAGTAGTCTTGCGGGGTCAAATTCGGGCATGGTTACCGGGTACCCCTTCCGGCTGATTTCGGGTTCGGTGAGACATTGTCAGGTTCCGGGGACTTTCCGGCGGGCCTCGGTGAGCCGGGCGTGACGCTGGATGAGGACATTAATGAGACCGGTTACCAGGCTCGGGAACTGTTTGACAAGCTCCCTGACCGCGTCCTGGTGGACCGTCACCAGCACGGAGTTCTCGACGGCCCGGACCGAAAAGGTTCGCAGGTTATCTCCCAGGATTGCCATCTCGCCAAACGCATCGCCCGGCCCGAAGCTCCCCAGGTGGTGCTCCCGACCGGCCGGGTCGGAGACGAAGGCCACGAGCCGGCCAGCTTCGACAATATAGAGAATATCACCGCGCCCGCCGGCCGTAAACACGGTGGTTCCGGCCCGGTAGAGCCGCCGGCCCATCAGGCCGCGTTTGGAGAGGCCTTCACAGGCGGCCGTCAGCGCATCCGGGTTGACCGAGCGGAACATGGGGGTTGCGGCCAGAAAAGCGGCCACCGCGGCGGGGTCAAATTCCCGCTCTTCGGCCTCGCGCAAAACTTCGGTTGGCCGAACGGGCTCACGGCGGCCCAGGCTGGACGCCTCGACCAGGGTTTCAATATGCTGGCGGTGGACCAGAAGGAAAGGGGACTGAAAGCTGAGGTCGGGGTTGAGGTGGTAGGTGACCGTACAGTTGGTGACCGGTAGAAACCGGCGTTGAGGGTCATGAATGTAATCGATGAGCCCGGTACCCGGAACCCGGTGGATGAGGCCCTCGAGGGTGAACGGCCAGGCCTCGAGAAAGGCCGGGACCCGCTCACGCTCAACCACCATCTGGGCCCGGTCGGGCGGGGGCTCAGATGCGGGGATGTCCCGGGGCATCGCCAGAATAATCTGGTTTCGGTTAAGCACAACCGAGCCGGCGTGAATCTCTTCCTGCCTGGCCGCATAGAGTCGCTGAAAGGTGGCATTATGGAGCCGAATGAATTCCTGTTCGAGGTCGTTCATCATGTCCGAAAACCGGAACTGACGGGTGTAGACGTAGCCGGTGTAGCGGCTGTGGGCGGTGAAGAAAACACCGTAGACGACGTAGATCTCGCCCGCTCGGAAACTTAAAGTTGTCATCGGTCATCAGATTATAATCGTGCCGTTTTGGGTCTGCCCGGAGCGGCCGTCGCCGGGCCCGGCTCCGGCAGGAATCTAAGGAGGCTAAGGTATGGCCGGACGCTTCCAGGGCATTATCTCCCCACTGGTGACGCCCTTCGATGATGGTGAGGAGCTGGACAGAGCGGCCCTCGCTGCCGAGGTTGAGTACCTGGTCGCGGCGGGAGTCCACGGAATTGCCGTGGGGGGCTGGACGGGTGAGGGAGCCGGTCTGGAGCTGTCGGAGCTCTACGAGGCCTGCCGGACGGCGGTCCAGACTGCCCGGGGGCGGGTGCCCGTCTACGGGAGCGCAGTCCCCAACACGACCCGCCAGGCCGTTCGGTTTGCTCAGGCGGCCAAGGAGGCCGGGGTTGACGGTCTGCAGGTCGCCCCGCCCCATTACCCATGGGTCCCGGAGGCCGACGGGCTGGTCGAATATTACACCCGGATTGCCGGAGCCGCGGGCCTGCCCGTCAGCGTCTGCAACGTTATCCCCTGGGCGCCCGCTACGGTGGAGGCTGTGGAAAAGGTTATCGCGGCGGTGCCCCTGGTGCGAGGCGTCGAACAGGGCGGCGACCTGCACCGCCTGGCGGACCTGCTTTGCCGGCTGGGCGACCAGGTCACGGTCCTGAGTGGGCTGGACGACCTGCTCTACCCGTCGTTCGTGCTGGGGGCCCACGGGGCAGTTGCCCCGATTGCCACGGTTCTTCCGGGGCTGGTGGTGCGGCTTTTCGAGGCCGTTCGGGCCGGCCGCCACGCCGAAGCCCTGGAAATCCACCGGCGGCTCCTGCCGGTCGGGCGGGCCATTGAGGGCCCGAACCTGCCGGCGAAGATAAAGTACGCCCTTGAGCTTCAGGGCCGAAGGGTCGGCCGGGCCCGGAGCCCGATTCGGCCGCCCAGCGGGGCGGAGAAGGCGGCCGTAGAAGCGGCCCTGGCGGCGGCCGGGGCCGGTTCGGGCCGAGAACCTGCCCCTCCGGCCCAACCGCCCGGGGAAACAAAGCTTGTTTTCTACGTGGACGGGGCCAGTTCCGGAAATCCGGGCCCGGCCGGGATCGGGATTGTGGCCTTCGCCGGGGGGCGCCGGGTCGGGGCCTGGCAGGAGCCGGTGGGGGTCAGGACCAACAATGAGGCGGAATACCTGGCCCTAAAGCGGGCCCTGGAGCTTGCCCTGGAGCGGGGCGCCCGGCAGGTGGAAGTCCGCCTTGACTCGGAGCTGGTCTACCGGCAGGTTCGGGGCGAGTACCGGGTGCTGGACCGGCGGCTTCAGGCCCTTTACGAGGGGGTCAGGGAACTTGCCTCCCGCTTTGAACAGTTCGAGGTCCGGTGGGTGCCCCGGCAGGAAAACGCCGAGGCAAACCGGCTGGCCCAGCAGGCAGTCCGGATGGGTGGCGGGAGACCCGGCCAGCCTGAAGGCCAAAGGTGACAATAGGGCGGCGCGGGTCAGCCGGCCGGCGGCCGCCGGCCGGAGTAAATTGCCACCAGCCCCAGGGTGAGGGGCCGGAACTCGGTGTGGGTGAAGCCGGCCGCGGCCATAACCTTTAAAAGGTCCGAACCCCGGGGCATGGTGGTTACCGACCTGGGCAGGTACGCGTAGGCGGCAGGGTCGCCGGAGATGAGCCCGCCAAGAAGGGGGACAAGCCGGTGAAAATAGAGCCGGTAGAGGGGCATGAGCGGCCCCAGTTCTGGCTCAACCGCGTCCAGGCAGATAAGCCGTCCGCCCGGCCGGAGAACCCGGTACATCTCCCGGAAGGCCAGCTCCAGGTCGGCGAGGTTGCGCAAAAGAAACCCGTTGAGAACGACGTCAAAGCTGGCGTCGGCGAAGGGGAGGGCGAGGGCGTCCCCAACGACCCAGTCGGGAGCCGGCTTCAGCCGCCGGCGGGCCGCCTTGGCGGCGGCGACCCCGAGCATTTCGGCCGTGAAATCGACGCCGATGACCCGGCCGGCCCCCTGCCGGATGGCCTCGAAGGCGAGCTCACCGGTGCCGGTAGCCAGGTCGAGGACCCGCAGGCCGCAAACCCCGGCGGCCCGGACGGCGGCCCGCCGCCAGCGGCGGTCCAGCCCCCAGGACATGAGCGTGTTGAGCAGGTCGTAGCGGCGGACGATCCGGGCGAACATCCCCCGGACCTGCCGGGCCTTCTCCGAGGTCCTGTCCATCGGCGCTCAGCTTCCCAGGCTTTATAATATAGTCCGGGTGGGTTTGAACAGCACGGAGGATCTCAGCTAGTTTTGCGCTTCGGCATCGTCCGGTTCCCCGGCACCTGGAGCGACCTGGACTGCTTTCACGTCCTTTCGGAGGTCTACGGTCAGGACGTCCGGTACGTCTGGCACCGGGAAACCGACCTTTCCGACCTGGACTGCGTAATCCTGCCCGGCGGGTTCTCCTACGGCGATTACCTGCGCCCGGGGGCCATCGCCCGGTTCTCCCCGGTTATGGGTGCTGTCGCCGACTTTGCGGCCGCCGGGAAGCTCGTCCTCGGGATCTGCAACGGCTTTCAGATTCTGTGCGAGGCCGGCCTTTTGCCGGGGGCCCTCCTGCGGAACAACCACCTCCAGTTCCGGTGCCAGTGGGTGTACCTGCGGGTTGAGAATACCGAGACGCCGTTCACCCTTGCCTGCGTTCAGGGTCAGGTCCTTAAAATCCCGATCTCCCACGGGGACGGCAACTACTTTGCCGACCCGGAGACCCTGGCCGAGCTGGAGCGGACCGGGCGGGTGGTCTTCCGCTACGCAACCCCGGCGGGTGAGGTCACCCCGGAGGCAAATCCCAACGGTTCGGTGAACAACATTGCCGGCATCATTAACAGGGCCGGCAACGTCCTGGGCATGATGCCCCACCCCGAGCGGGCCTCGGAAGAGGTCCTCGGGAGCGCCGACGGCCGGTACATCTGGGACTCGATAATCAGGTGGGTAGATGGACGCAACCCTGCTTAAACAGGTCGGCCTCACCGAATACGAGTACGGGCTTGTGGTCGAGCGGCTGGGCCGGGCTCCGAACCACCTGGAGCTGGGGATGGTCGGGGCCCTCTGGAGCGAGCACTGCGGCTACAAGCACACGAAACCCCTGCTCAAGATGCTCCCCAGCGCCGGCCCGCGGGTGGTGGTTGGGCCGGGCGAAGAGAATGCCGGGGTTGTGAGCATTGGCGACGGGTACGTTGTCGCCCTTAAAATCGAGTCCCACAACCACCCGTCGGCCGTTGAGCCATATCAGGGGGCCGCAACCGGGGTCGGGGGCATCCTGCGGGACATCTTCACCATGGGCGCCCGGCCCATTGCCCTGCTCGACTCCCTCCGCTTCGGACCGCTTTCCCTACCCCGCAACCGGTATCTTTTCAACGGGGTCGTGTCCGGCATCGCTGACTACGGCAACTGCGTCGGCGTCCCCACGGTGGGGGGCGAGGTCTTCTTCGACCCGGCTTACTCCGAAAACCCGCTGGTTAACGTGATGTGCGTCGGCCTGGCGAAGGCCGACCGGCTGCTGCGGGCCCGAACTGGCCGGCCGGGAGACCTGCTTATCCTGGTGGGGGCGGCCACCGGCCGGGACGGGATTCACGGGGCCACCTTCGCCAGCGCAACCCTGGGCGCCGAGACCGAAGCCCTGCGGCCGGCCGTCCAGGTTGGGGACCCGTTTACGGAGAAGCTGCTTCTGGAGGCGTGCCTTGAGCTGGCCGAGTCGGGCCTGCCCGTCGGCCTTCAGGACCTGGGGGCCGCCGGCATCACGGCGGCGGCCGTCGAGGCCGCCGCCCGGGGCGGTCACGGGGTGGAGATCGACGTGGACCGGGTTCCCCGGCGGGAAGCCGGCATGACCCCCTACGAGGTGATGCTTTCCGAATCGCAGGAGCGGATGCTGGTCATCGCCCGGCCCGAGGACGAGGCGAAAGTCGGGGCAATATTCGAAAAGTGGGGCCTCAATTACAGCACCATCGGCCGGGTGACCGCCGACGGGCTGGTCAGGGTCCTGGCCGGGGGCGAGGTGGTCGGGGAACTGCCGGTCAGGCTTCTCACCGAGCCGCCGACCTACCGCCTCGAGGGTCGGCCCCTACCCGAGTGGATTGAACGCCGGCGCCTCGACCTGAGCGCCCTTGCCGACCTGCGGCTCTTCGCAACGCCGTGGGACTCTTCCGGGGCACCCGTTGTCAGCGACGTCCTCATCCGGCTGCTGGCCTCGCCGAACATTGCCAGCAAAGAGTACGTGTTCCGCCAGTATGACCACCAGGTTTTGGTGAATACGGTGGTGGGGCCGGGGGCGGATGCGGCGGTGCTCCGGGTGAAAGGTACCAGCCGGGCCATCGCGGTGACCACCGATGGAAACGGCCGCTTCTGTTTCTTGAATCCCTATGTCGGCGCGATGATCGCCGTTGCCGAGGCCGCCCGAAACCTGGTCTGCGTTGGGGCCGAGCCGATTGCGGCTACGGACTGCCTTAACTTCGGCAACCCGGAGCGGCCGGAAATTTACTGGCAGCTGGAGGAGGCCGTTCGGGGGATGGCCGACGCCCTCCGGGCGCTGGAGATCCCGGTCGTCTCGGGCAACGCGTCGCTGTATAACGAGACCGAAGGGCGGGCGGTCCTGCCGACGCCCATCGTCGGCATGGTTGGCCTCATCGACGACCTCTCCCATGTCTGTACCCCCGGATTCAAGGCTGAAGGGGACCTGGTTGTCCTGGTTGGACCGCCGCCCGACGGCGTCGACCCGGCATCGGCCCTGGCCGGGAGCGAGTACCTGAGCCTGGTGCACAACCAGGTCCGGGGCGAACCCGATATTGACCTGGACCTGGAGCGGCGGGTTCAGCTGACCGTCCTCGAGGGCATCCGGCGGGGGATTATCCGGTCGGCCCACGACTGCTCGGAGGGCGGGCTGGCCGTGGCCCTGGCCGAATGCTGTATCCACGGCGGAATCGGCTTCCGGGATTGGGCCTTCGAGCCCGGCGGCCGGCTGGATGCGGCCCTCTTCGGCGAGACCCAGAGCCGAGTCGTGGTCTCCGTAAGTCCGGGGCAGTTTGCCCGGCTCCAGGAGCTTGCCCGCAATTTCGGGGTTCCGCTGACCAAACTCGGGATCGTCGGGGGCCAGCGGTTCACCATCAAAGGCATCGTCGACCTGCCCCTCGGCGTTCTCGCCGAGGCCTGGCGCCAGGGCCTGGTCCGGGCCCTGGAGGGCGCTTCCTGAAAAAGGTTACCCCGCCGTTTCCTGCGCTGGCGGGTGACCGGAAAAGGCTTTGGACTCCGGAGGCCGCAGCCTGCCATCACAGCTGGGGGCAACATCATTTCAGGGTACCGGCCGAAACACAGTGAGGGGAATATGTCCCGGCCATCATTTTCTACCACCCCGCTACTTGCGGATGGTCCTCTGCCTTATCTTCCCGCTGGGGAGAACAGATGGACCCGGCCGCGGAAAGGCCGGGTCTGGGGCGGGAAAGGAGGCTTAAGGATCTCAGCGAGTCACCACCAGGCGGCCCTTCATCCCGGCCTCGTAGTGGCCGGGGACGAAGCAGCCCATCTCCCATTCGCCGACCCGGTCCGATGGGACGGTGAAGGTGAGCGTGGCCATCCCGCCGGGCTCGACCTCAACCCCGGTGCCGTGTTCGGGCTTCTGCTCGAACTCGGCCTTGTCGAGGGTGTACCGAACGTTAAGCCCCTGGAAGAAATCATGCATATAGCCCTCGGGCCGGCTGTCTTCCCGGTGGACGTCCCGTCCGACCATGAACTCGTGCTCGACAGAGCCCTGGTTTACCAGCTCAATGGTGACCTCCTGGCCGGCCTTGAGGGTGACAGTGTCCGGCCTGAAATAAAACTCGCCCATGGTTATCCTGACCGTACCGCCGGGGGATGTTGCTACCGGGACGGCCAGAGCGGGGCGCAAGACCAGGGCCAGACCTATGCCGGCCAGCACCAGGATTACTCCCGCGCCGATAAGGAGCGTCGTTCGCGACATTTTGTTCACCTCCCAGGATTAATAGGCCGGCCGGACCGTCAATAGCTGGCCGACGATGGCGGCTCCAGCGGCTGCCAGCAGCCGTACCCAGAGAACCTGCCACTTCGTCATCGGTCCGACGACCCTCCCACTTATCAGTCTGACCCTGGCCGGAGGCGAAGACAATCGGGGAAAGGACCTATTCGGGCCCGGTTACCGTCGGGGGAAACCCGTAATTTCCCCTGGGGCCTATTCGGAGGGGGAAATTGCCTGGTCGCTTTCGAGCAGACCTTTGCGGATGGCGTACCGGACCAGGTCGGCCCGGCTTTTAAGCCCGAGCTTGTCCATGATCCTGGCCCGGTGGGTTTCGACGGTCTTTACGCTCAGGACCAGCAGGTCCGCCACTTCCTGGTTGGTACAGCCAAGGGCCAGAAGCCGCAGCACCGTCAGTTCCCGTTCGGTGAGTCCGTCAAAGGCGGCTCGAACCACCTGCTCGGGCGGCATACGGCCTACGGCTTCCAGGTAAGCCCTGACGAGGGCCCGGGTCAGCGACGGGTAGATGAAGGCCTCACCGCGCCAGGCCGCCCGGATCGCGGCCGGCAGCTCGGTGGCCGCCGCCCGCTTGAGGACGTAGCCGGAGGCGCCGGCTCGGAGGGATTCCCGCAGGTAGCCCTCGTCCTCGTGCATTGTCAGTATCAGAACCCGAACCTCAGGCAGGTCCTGGCGAATGGCACGCGTTGCGTCGAGGCCGGACATACCGGGCATGGTGATGTCCATCAGGACCACGTCAGGCCGAAGGGTTCTGGCGAGCCTTATGGCCTCCGCCCCGTCGCCAGCTTCGCCAACGACCGCTATATCCGGCTCGTTGCTGAGCAATAGCCGCAGGCCGCTCCGAAACAGCGTGTGGTCATCGGTTATCAGCACCCGAATTCTGGTCATCCCGGTCTTCAGCCGGTGGTAGCCTGACATGGATGGTGGTGCCTGTGCCCGGCACCGACCTTATCTTGAACTCCCCGCCCAGGAGGGAGGCCCGCTCCTGCATTCCCGGCAGGCCAAGTTTGCCCCCGGTCGGGCCGGCGAGGACACCGTCAGCATCGAAACCCCGCCCGTTATCGGCGACGGTGAGTACAAGGTTGCCTGCCTCAACCCCAATCTTGACGGTGGCCCGCGAAGCCCCTGAGTGTCGGGCAACATTGGTCAGGGCCTCCTGCAGGATCCGGTATGCGGCCGTCTCGACGACCCGGGCCAGCCGCACGCCCTCGGGAATGCCGGTCTCAAGCTCCGCTTCGATGCCGAACTGTCTACGGAAGTCCCGAAGGTACTGGCGGACTGCCGCAATCAGGCCCAGGTCGTCCAGTACCCCCGGCCGCAGGCCGGCCGATACCCTCCGGACCGATTCGAGGGCGTTGAGGGCATCGGCCTCCAGCCCCCTGGCCAGGTCAGCCACCGTGTCGGGGCCACTATTCTGCGCAACCGCCCGCTCCAGTATCTGAAGCTTAAGCAAGAGGGTGGCGATAGTCTGACCGACCTCGTCACGGAGCTCCCGGGCGATTTGCTCCCGCTCCTCCTCCTGAGCAGCAAGCACCCGCTCAAGGATTCGCCCCCGCTCGTCGTGCAACCTTTGAAGTTCTGCGGTCCGGGCTCTGACCTGGGCCTCGAGCTCCTCCCCCCACCGCTTTAGGGCCGTCAGGGAGTTGCGCAATTGCACACGCATCCGGTCAAGGGTTTCGGCCAGAAGCCCGATCTCCCCGCCCTCGGCCACCCGGATCGGGTCGTCGAGCTAACCTGCTGCCAGGCGCTCGGCCGACCCGATGAGGTATTCTACCGGCCGGACGAGTAGCTTGGAGCCGACCAGGGTCGCCCCGAGGACGGCGATAAGCATCAGCAGGCCGGCGGCCAGAACCCGGCTCCTGAGGGCATAGACTGGGGCCAGGCTCTCGGCCGCACTGCCACCCACGGCCACGCCCCAGGGCGCAACCCGTAGCGGGGCGTAGGCCATCAGGTGGTCGCCCCCGGCCTCGCTGCCAGGACAGGGCTGGCAGGGGACGACCGCAACGGCCGGCTTCCGGGCTGTCCCGGCCTCCCGATAAAACTCCAGGTGTTCGCCGGGCTGAAGCCGTTCCCAGGTCTCGGTCGAAGCCAGGATGAGTCCTGCCTCGTTAACCAGCATGGCGTGGCCGGTTCGGCCGAGCATCTTGGCCTGGAGCAGTACCCGATCCAGATACGGACCATCAAGGTCCACCACGGCCGCTGCCGCACCCTCATTCAACGGGACGATAACAGCGATGCCTGGGCGACCGGTCACCGGGTCCGGGACCGGGCCGAAAACGGCAGTCCGCCGGCCCCGGAGGGCGTCCACAACAATCGGCGAAAGCGTGTCCGGCCCGGCCGGCTCCTGCCAGACCAGGCGGGCGTTCAGGTCAAACAGGGCCACACTCAGGACATCCGCCCGGGAGTGCTTGAGAAAGTGCAGGGCAGCATGGTCCGCGGGGCCATCCGCAAGCTTCAGGCCCCGCTCAACATCTGCGATAAAGGCATCTATCTGCCCGGCCGCCGATTCGGCCAGGATCCGTCGGTCATCGAAAATTTGTTCTACTCTTTCCTGAGTCGCGGCCAGGCCTATCCCGGTCGTGACCGCGAAGAGGACTGTGTACCCGATAACCATGACGATGGCAAGCCGGGGCCAGAGGTTCAGCCGGAGAAACCAGCTCAGCCGGGGGCGCCGGGCGGATGGGGGACGGTTCGGCCCGCGGCCCATTGCCGACCTCCACGACAGTGGGAACTATCCCCTTAGAGCTTACACTGGGTCGTAGCCCCCTGTGCAGGTTCAGAGTGAATTTAGACAGTCACAGTCACTGCAGGCGACTCGGCCGGGTGGACCGGCCGCAGGATCCTTCCGGGTGGAGGTGCGGCCTACCCGATTTGGCCCAGGCCAACCGCCCCCAGCCCCAAAGCCCAGCAAAGGCTCCACAGCAGCCGGCCCGCTTTGCCGGCTGGCCGAGTACGCGGACAGGATGCCCCCCTGTCTCAAATGTGTTGAACCTATTACACCATACAGAACCTTCCGGCACTTTAATGCTATAATGCAATTGCCATGCGAACGACAGTCGAACTCAGTGATGAGCACCGGGCGGCCCTCCAGGCCATTGCCGCCCGCCGGGGCCTGCGGGGATTTTCCAGGGTGGTCCAGGAGGCCATCGACTTTTATCTGCGTCACCATGAGGCTGGGGCTGAGGCGCGGGGCGAACTTAAGAAGCGTCGGGGCGCCTGGACGGCCGAAGAGGCGGGGGAGCTGCGGCGGGCCATAGCCGAGTTGAGGCGATGGCTCGACTCGTAGCAGTTGATGCGGACGTTATCATCGATTACTTCCAGGGTGTTGAGCCCGGCGCCTCGGCGGTAGGCCGGCTGCTGGATGGGGGAAGGCTCGGGCTGGCCGCGTCGACGGTGTTTGAGCTGGCCTGTGGGGTTGCGACTGCCCGGCAGCGGGCGGACCTTGAGCTTCTCATCCGGGCGGCCGAAATCCTTGAGCTGGACACGGCCGGGGCGCTTGAGGCTGGCCGCATTTATCGCCAGCTTAAGGCGGCGGGCGCGCTTATCGGCCGACTGGATATTCTGCTGGCCGGCATCTGTCTTTCCCGGTCGACTCCGGTGCTCACCAGGAATGCTGACCATCTGGGTAGGGTTGCCGGCCTGACCGTGATGACTCCTGACGGCTAAGAGCATGTTTGAGAACCGTCAACCGGCAGCTTGTGGCATAGCTTGAATCTGCCGTCCAGCCTGTGGCGCCGGCAAAAATGCTGCCGAGTGGGTACTTAATATTTCATGAAATAGCATCCAGTACGGCAATTTTGGTATTACCGGATAGGGGTCTGGTCAGGGTCGTCGCCGGCGGCGGACCCAGCCGGCGGCCCCCAGACCGGCGGCCAGCAGGCCGCCGAGAACCCCGGCCGCAGCCGGCAAAACTGTGGGGACCGGGCCGGGCGCGGGAGTTGGGCGGGGAGCCCCAGTGGTCGGTTCCGGGGCCGGCGTCGGGCTCGGGGCGGCGGTCGGCTCGGGGGTGGGCGCGGTGCTCGGAGTTGCGGTCGGCTCGGGGGTGGGCGCGGGGCTCGGAGTTGCGGTCGGCTCGGGGGCCGGCGTCGGGCTCGGAGTTGCGGTCGGCTCCGGGGTCGGACCCGGCGGGCCGGCCGGCGGCCTTGCCGTCGGGCTCGCCGGCGGCCGGGGAGCAGGCCCAGGGGTAGGGCCGGTCACGACCACCACGCCGGACATCCCGAAGCCGCCCGGCCCGCCGTGGGGAATGCAGTAGTACGGGTAGCGCCCCGGCCGGTCGAACTCGAGGCTGAAGCTTCCCCCGGGCCCAATCCAGCCTGAGTTGAACCCGCCGTCGTCGGCCGTAACCGTGTGGGCGACCGGGTCCCGGTTTACCCAGACCACCAGCGTCCCGGCCCTTACGGTGATGACCGCCGGGCTGAAGCCGTTGTTGCGCATCTCGACCACGACCTGCCCGGTCGGGGGACCGGCGGCCGCCGGCAGGGCCCACAGCAGGGCAACAATCACCCAGCCGGCGGCCGCCCACCGGCGCCCCGTCCTCACCTCGGCTCGACCACGACCGTCCCCATGTGGCCCAGGGGCCAGTGGAGCAAACACAAATACGGGAAGGTCCCCGGGTTGGGGAAGGTCAGCTCAAATTCGGTCGGGGCATTGGGCCCGAAGGCGAAGATCCCCGAGTTGTAGAACCGGCCCGGCTCGTAATTTGCCGACGGCCTGGCCGGGGCCGTCTCCAGGGGGTCGGGCGGCCGCTGGCCCGGGGCCAGGAAGGTGACCGTGTGGGGCGAATCCGCCTTCCAGCGCACCGTATCCCCGGCCCGGATCGTCACCGTCGGCGGGAAGTACTCCAAAAGCTCCAGCGGACCGGTCGGGGTCTGGACCAGCGAGCCGACCTGGACCTCCCAGAGCGTCGTGCCGTCGGGCCGGACGGTCTTGCGGAAGGCCGAAAGCCCCTGCTGCCGGGCCGCCGGCACCAGCCCCAGCACCTGCTGGCGCTCCTGTTCGGCCCGGACCCAGCCCTCCGATTGGGTCGTGTACGGCTGGCCCGGTCCGACCACGTTGATGACCCCCTCCATCCCGGGGTGGATGGCGCAGAAGTAGCGGAACTGGCCCGGGTTCGGGAAGGTCAGATAGAAGTGGGATCCCTTGCCGACAATTCCGGTGTTGACAAAGCGGGTCCCATCCACCACCGCCGCCCCGCCCGGCATCAGGTTGGCCGGCCACAGCGGCGGCGGGGCGGCCGGGGGCGGGCCCGACCCCAGGAAGGTCACGGTGTGGGGCTCGTCCGAGGCGACCTCAAAGGTCAGGGTCGTTCCGGCCGGGACGGTCACTTCCCGGGGCCAGAAGACGTTGCCGGCGACCGTCCGGCTGCCGACCCCGGCCCAGACCGTCGAGACCGGGCCGGTATCCGCCGGGGCCACCAGCGGCCCGGTCCAGCTCCCCGCCGGGCTCTGGTTGTAGAGGTTGAGCCAGGCAAAGCTTACCGGCCGGGCCGCCCCGGAGATGTCCACCGTAAAGGTGTACGGCCCGACCGTCCCGCCCCCGGCAACCCCGGCCGGGTTGTTCCAGCCGATGTTGCCCTGGCCGTCGGCCCCGCACCGGCGCCAGTCGGCCCGGTCCGTCCCGTACTGACAGCCGACCAGGGTTGCGCCCTCCGGGACCCTCGCCTTAAGCTCATAGGCGTAGGGTCGGTCGGTGCGGTTCACCACCAGCATGACGAAGGTCACCAGGTTGCCCTGGCGGGCCGCCCGCATCTCGACGGCCACCGGCGGCCACACTTCGGCCGCCGAGGGCCCGGCCGGGGCCAGGGGCAGCAGAGCTCCCAAAAGACCCAGCAGGCAGACCAGACGCAGCTTCGGCATCTTGCCTCCTCAAGTTCGACGTAAGCCTCCTTTTCAGCCGGCCACCCGGCGGATGGCGGCCTCAAGCTCTTCGGCCGAAAAGATCCCCTCCAGCCGGGCGGCAATCCGGCCGTCGGCGCCCACCACGAAGACCCACGGCTCCGACGGAAGCCCCCAGGCCCGGGCGGCCGGCCCCAGCTGAAGTCGGCCCTGCCGGGCCAGCTCCAGCTCGTACGGCTCGATGTGGATGAACTCGACCCGGTCCCGGTAGCGGGGCTCAAGCCCCAGCACCAGGTCCAGCACCGGCCCGCAGATGCGGCTCCGGCAGAAGGCCGGGGTGGCGAAGACCACCACGAAGGGCCGGTGGGCGGCCAGCGCCCCGGCCACCGACACCCGGTGCAGGTCGCAGGGGGGCTCATGGGTGCAGATGGCCCCAAGCCCCCTCGGGCGAGTCGGCCGTCGGGCTCGCCACGGCCGGCGCCGGCGCCCCCACCGCCGGGGCCAGGTGCCGCTCCAGCACCGCAAAGCCCAGGTTCGTCCGGGCCGGCCGGCCGTCGGGCCCAACCGCCTCGACGGCCGCACCCCAGGAGCCCGGCCCGTCGAAGACCACCTCGGGCACGACGTAGACGCCCCGGACCTCCCGACCGACGGCCAGGGCCTCGTAGCGGGCCTCGGCCGCCCCCTTAAAGACCGGCGGCCCGCCGGCCAGGGCGTAGAAGCCGACCCGGACCCGGGCGTCCGGGACCCCGGCCCCATCTGGGGTCTCTAAGGCGAAGGCGAACCGGTTCGGCCCCACCGCCAGGTCCCAGGTGGTCAGGAAGGCCCGAATCTCCGGCTCAGACCGGCCGGGAACCGGCAGGTAGCCTTTAGCCCCCAGCGAAAGCCCGATGAGGCCCACCGCCCCGGCAAGGACCAGCCAGCGGATCGCCCGCCCCATCAGGGCCGAATCCCCGCCCTTTCCTGGGGCGAAATGAGGAAGAGGTGGATGTCGCAGTGGGGTTCGGCCGTCGGCCCCATATCCGATTCCCCGTGGGATTCGGTCATCGGCCCCATGTCCGATTCTTCCTCGGCCCCGCAGCTCACCTCGACGTGGTCCACCGGCCCGAAGTCCCCGGTCCCGGGCAGACCCGACCGCTCAAGACCCCGGGCCAGGTCGGCGGCCGAGAGGGCGTACTCGATGAAGACCAGCCGGCCGCCGTAGATGCCGTAGACCGGGCCCAGGGGCAGGTCCCCGGGCCGGGCCCAGTGCTCGCCCATCCGGGGGACCACCCCGCTCAGGCGCACCAGGCCGGCCGGCAGGCCCGCCGGGTACGGCCCGGCCAGGGCCAGAAGGCCGGTGCCCTCGGCCGGGTTCCGCCAGTGGGCCCAGGCCCTCACCGGCCCGGGCGTCGGCCCGACCACCCGGCCCCCAAAGCCGAAGGGCCCAAGCCTGCCCCCGGCCGGAATCCGGTCAATGACCCAGCCGGCCACCCCGCCGGAAAGGCCGGCAAACCAGGACCCCGCCGGTGGGGGCGAGGGCTCGACCCCCTCAACCCCGGCCGGGACCGAGAGGGCCAGGTAAACCTCAGCAAGGTCCACCGTGAGGGGGTTTTCCAGCTCGAAGCTTACGGTTAAAAGGCCCCGCTCCATCAGGGCCCGGCCCCGGGCCAGCGGCCTGGGTCCCGAGATCACCCCGCAGGCAACCCTCGGGCCGGAGTTTCCGGCCGGGTCGGTCAGGTAATCGTCGGGGCCGGCGTGGACCACCAGGGCCCGGCCGAGGATGCCGGCCGGCCCGGGCTCAAGGCCGACCAGCGGGGCCACGGCCTCGTAGGCGGCCCGGCCGTCCGGTCCGGCCACCAGGTTGGGCAGGTCGCCGGCGTGGGGGCCTTCGGGGTTGAGGAGGCCGTGGCGGCGGCCAGAGGGGTTGAAGTGGGGCCCGGCCGAGAGGAAATCGGGCGGGTCGCAGCGGCCGGCCTCGTGGATGTGGATGCCGTGGGCCCCGGGGGCGAGCCCCTCGGCCTCGACCCGGATGCGGACGCCGCCGTCGGCCGGGCTGAAGACGGCCAGCCCGACCCGGCGGCCCGCAGCGTCGGTGAGCTCGGCCAGGGCCGGGGCCGGCCCCCCGGCCCGGACCGGCCGGACCGGTCCGGCGACCAGAAGCAGACTCAGCAAAAGGACCGCAGCCTTCCGCACAGCTTGACCTCCTTCGGCCTACGGGGGCCGGGACCTCCCAAAGGCTTTACGGATTGCCGGGCACGGGGGTCACCGGCGTCGCCCGCTGGTAGAGGGCGGCCGGCACCACCGCGCACAGGAACGATGTTGGCGTGTCAATGATGGTTACCTTGCCCGAGTCTTTCGCCGCCATGATCTGGTCGACGGTGGTGAGGTGCAGGTTTTTGTCTTCGTCTGAAAAGCTGTTAAAGAGGACCAGCTTTACCGCCCAGTTGGCGTTGAACTCGCCCCCGGGCGGGCCGGGCACGTGGAAGACGTGGTCGTGGCCGAGCACCCCGGCCCCGTACACCGCCGGTTTTATGCCCATCGCCGCCCCGGCCACTTCCGGCCCGTGGTCGGGGCAGTTGTCCTGGGGCTTGTGCATGCAGTTGAGGGTAAGGGTGCTGGTGATGGGGTAGACCACCACGAAGAAGTCTTCCCAGGATGTGGGGTTCGACTGGAGCGGCACGCTCACCTTGTTCGGGGTAAGCACATACACGATGTTGCCGCTCATGTCGTCGTAGCCCGGCTCCAACGTGACGTTGCCGATGGTACGCTCTCCCGTCGGTACCGGCCCGGCGGCCCGGGCCGCCCCCGCCGGGCCGAGCACCAGCCCGAGCCCGACCAGCCAAACCACCAGGTAGCGAAGCTTTCGCATCCGAAAACCGACCTCCTTAAAGTTTCAGAGTCCGCCCGCGCCCGGCTAAGCCCCGCTCTTTCAGGAAGGTCCCGGCCCCGCCGGACCGTCAGGGCAGGTACCTGGCCACCGCCATCAGCGCCACCGCGCCCACCAGCAGGACGGCCCCGGCCAGGCTGTAGCGCCTTAAGGCCGCCTCAAGCTCCTTAACCCGCTTTAAAAGCTCCGGCTCCGGCGGACGACCCCCGCCCGCAAGCCGCCGGCCCAGGGCCGAAAGCTCCTCGGCGGCCGGCCGGGTAAGGAAAAAGCCCAGCCCGAAGGCCCCAAGCCCGGCCAGGCCCCCTCCCAGAAACCCGAGCCCGGGCCCGCTCAGCACCCAGCCCGGCGCCAGGCCCGAGTCCCGGATAAAGAGGCCCAGCCCGGCCAGGACCGTGGCCGCCGCCGCCCCGGTCATCACCGCCGCCAGCCGCCGGGTGGCCATCAGCTTCTGCAGAAACCGGCCCCCATCGGGCCCCAGCTCGGCCGCCGCCGGTTCGATGAAGACGACCATCAGCAGCGCCGCCCCGAACCAGAAGGCCCCGCCCATCACGTGCACAAGCCTCAAGATGATCACCACCGGCTCCACGGCCCAACCTCCGGCCGGGTCAAGCCCCGGGGAAGGGCGGCGCATCGGCCGCCGTCCACACCTCCTCCTGCCAGACCAGCCCCTCGGTCCCGGCCCGCCGGTTAAACTCCGGCCTGACCCGCGCCGCAAACTCGTGGAACGCCCCGTGGGACGTAAACTCGTCGATGACCAGCACCATCCGGGGGTCCGCCTCCGACCGGTAGACCCGGTGGGAGAGCCACTCCGGGGGCCGCTGGGTATAAAGCCAGCTGAGCGCCTCCCGAAACCGCGCCCAGTCCACCGGCCCAACACGCAGCGTTACCAGCACACCCATCGGTTCGCCTCCTTGTTAAAGCCTTCGGCCCGCCTTAAGCCGGCCGGGTTCCCACCGCCGCAAAGACCGTAAAGCTGGCCCAGAAGAGGCCCTGCCGGTCCAGACCCTCAAGCTCGGCCGCAAGCTCCCCGGCCGCCGCCTCGGGGATAAGCCCCGCATGCGCAAAGAGGGGAAGCTGCTCAAGCAAAAACGCCCGCCAGAACGGGTGCGCCCCAAGGCTGCGGGCCTGGCCGACGTAAAGAAAGGTCTCCACCTCCACAAGCCCGGCCGCCGCCAAGTGCCTGGCCAGGTTCGGCCCAACCCAGTAGTCGTAAACCGCCCGCCGCAGCCCGTCATTAAAGGCCGCCGCCAGCTCGGCCCGGGCCGAAAGCCCAAAGAACGGACACCACTCCACCGCCCCAACCCGGCCCCCGGGCCGGGTCACCCGCACCAGCTCCCCCAAAGCCGCCCGGGCCGGGCCCACGTGCAAAAGCACCTTCTCGCAGAAGGCCCCGTCAAAGGCCCCATCCGGGTACGGCAGCGCCCGGATATCCCCAACCTCATAGCCGGCAGCCGCCCCCAGCCGGGCCGCCCGGGCCCGGGCCAGCTCGATAAAGGCCGCCGTCGGGTCCACCCCATCGACCCGAACCCCGGGCCCGGCCGCCATCAGGTCGGGCAGGGCAACCCCGGTCCCGCAGCCGGCATCAAGGACCCGGGCCCCGGGCCCCAGCCCCAAACCCTTAAGCACCGCCCGCCTGGCGGCCTGAAAGGCCGGCTCGGTCCCCATCGCCTCCAGCACCCGGGCGATGAGCCCCACCGGCTCCGGCGGAAGCTCATTAAGGGTCCCGAAAAAGTCCGAACCCCAATCCACTTCGGCCATCGGTTTACCTCCTTTCTTCAGGCCGGGCTCCAGAGCCGGACCCGGCCGTAGCTGTCGCCGAAAAGCTCGGCCCGAACCACCTGCCCCCCGGCGAAGGTGAGCACGTGCACCCAGCCGAACTCGCCCCGCCGGCCGGTGGGCCGCACCCGCAGCCGCTCCCGGCCTAAGACCAGTACGCGCTCCCCCGTCACGATGAACTCCTCCGGCCCGAAGGCCTCAACCTCGGCGGCCTCGGCCGCACGCCTGGCCCACTCGGCGACCCCGGCCCGGCCCCGGTAGGCGCCCCCGGGCCCGGCCTCGGCCGGCAGGTGCACCACCCACTCCACCTCCTCGCTCAGCAGATCGAAAAGGGCGGAAAGCTCGCCCCGGCCCAGGCCGAAATATGCCTCCCGCACCCGCTCAAGGTTTGCCCCGACCAACACAGCCTCCTTCCCAGTCCCGGGCCCACACCTCCAGGGCCCGGATCGTCCCGGCAAGGCCGAGCCCTTTTGGCGTAAGGCCGTACTCGACCCGAACCGGCATGGCATCGACCACCCGCCGGAAGACGATGCCTTCGGCCTCCAGCTCCTTAAGGCGGCCGCACAGCACCCGGTCGGTCACCCCTGGGACCGAAGCCTTAAGCTCCGAGAATCGCCGGGGTCCGGCCAGGAGCGCCCGGACGATGTTGAGGGTCCAGGCCCGGCCCACCAGCCGGGCGGCCCGCCCGAAGCCGTCGCCGTCCATTCCGGGGAAAAAGATAGCAGGGGCATCTTTGCAAGCCCTTAGCAAAGGGGCCCTTTAGGACCCCCTTTTTGCAAAAAATGTGGGGGTTTAAATCCGGCTCAGCAGTCCCAGCGCCCGCTCGGCCGCAGCCTCCAGCCCGAGACCCAGACCCTCCGCCCAGCAGGCCTCAAAGTCCGGCCCAAGGCCTTGTCGGGCCAGCCCCACCGCCTCCTCAAGCCGGGGCCGCTCATACGGCCGCACCCGCACCCCAAACTCGCCCCGGGCCCGGAACGCCGCACCCAGCAGCGCCGCCGCACCCGCCGCCTCGCCCACCAGCCCCAAAAGCCGCCCGGCACGCTCAACCCCAAGGATGAGGCCCCACCGGTCCTTAAGCTTTAAGTTCTCCCGCACCGACTCCGCCAGCAGGCCCGCCGCTTCCCGAAACTTTCCGGCCTCCATCAGCACCGTCCCCAGGTTGCACCACGCCGCCGCCAGCTCCCGCCGGGCACCCAGCCCGGCAAAAACCCGCGCCGCCGCCTCCAGCTCTTCCCGGGCCTCCTGCGGCCGGCCGCTAACCCAGGCCGCAACCCCCAGGTTGAACCGACAGATACCCTCCACCCGCAAATCCCCGGCCCGCCGGGCCAGCCGCAGGGCCGCCCGCCCGTACCGGCGGGCCCGCACCCCGTCCCCAACGTCCCGGTAGACCAGCCCCAGGTTGTTCAGGCTCGCCGCCACCCCCGAAATGTCCCGGCTCCGCCGCCGCAGCCGCAGGGCCGCCCGGTGGAACCCTATCGCCCGCCCGTATTCGCCCACGTCCCGGGCCAGGTTCCCGGCCGCATTCAGGGCCGACCCGAGCACCCCGTCGGCCACCTCTCCCCCAAGCCCCAAAAGCCCCTCCAGCCGCCGCAGCCCCTCGGCTGCATGCCCCCGGATCTCCCAGTAGCGCCAGAGCCCCGACCCCAGCCGCAGGCCCAGCTCTTTCTCACCCGTCTGCTGACAGAAATCCAGCGCCTGCTCCAGGTTCGGCCCTTCCGCCGCCAGCCGCTCCAGCCACAGGACACCCTCCGCACCCCAAAGGGCCGGCGCCGCCCGGCCCACCAGCTCCACCAGGTACTCCGCCTGCCGCCGGCACGCCTCCCGGGCCTCACCTGCCTCCTCAAGCTTTCTGAGCCCGTACTCCCGCACCGGCTCAAGCAGCCGGAACCGCTCCCCATCGGCCTCCACCAGCGACTTCTCCACCAGCGACCAGACCAGCTCCGCCACCGAACCCTCTCCCCCGGCGACTGCCTCCGCCCCGGCCAGGTCGAAGCCCCCCGCAAAGACCGAGACCCGCCGAAAGAGCGCCTGCTTGGCCCAGCTGAGCAGCCCGTAGCTCCAGTCGAGGGCCGCCTCCAGGGTCTGTTGCCGGGCCGGAAGGTCCCGCCGTCCCGGCGCCGAAAGCAGTTCGCCCAGCCGCCGCTCCACCTCCCCCACCGGCAGCGCCCGCAACCACACCGCCGCCAGCTCCAGCGCCAGGGGCAGACCACCCAGCCGGAAGCAGAGCCGGGCCACCGCCGGCGCCGTCTCCGCCGTCAGCCGAAAGTCCGGCCGGGCCCGCCGGGCCCGCTCGAGGAACAGCCGCACCGACGCCACCTGCCCCAGGCCCGCCAGGTCCGCCCCAAGCCCCGGCTCCGGCACCGCCAGACACGGCACCCGGTAAACCTGCTCGCCCTCCACCCGCAGAGGCTCCCGGCTGGTGGCCACCACCGTAAGGTTCGGCGCCGCAGCCAGCAGCCCCAGGCAGAGCCCCGCCGCCGCCTCAATCAGGTGCTCGCAGTTGTCCACCACCAGCAGCACCGGCCGGCTCCCCAGCGCCCGAACCACGTTTTTTAAGGTCGGCCGGCCCACCACCTTAAGGGCCGAGGCCGCCGCGCCCACCGCCAGCCGCCCCTCCCGCACCGGCCCAAGCTCCACCAGGTAGATTCCGCCCGGAAAGGCCCAAAGCTTCTCAAAGGCCAGGCCCAGGGCCAGCCGGGTCTTGCCGCAGCCGGGCGGCCCCACCAGGGTGAGCAGCCTGGTCTCCTCCAGCAGCCGCCCCAGCTCGGCCAGCTCCCGCTCGCGGCCGATGAGCGGACCCAGAACCCGGGGCAGGTTGTTGGGCGGCGCCCGCAGCCGCCGCACCGGGCCCGCCGGCCCCCGTCCCCGCAGGGACGCCAGGGCGTCGGCCGCCTCCGCATCCGTCGGGTCCTCCGAAAGCAGCCGGCTGAGAACCTCAGCGGCCTCGGCTGGCCGGCCTTCCCCGGCCAGCAGGCCCGCCAGCTCCAGCCGCAGCGCCCGGAAGAGGGCAGCCAGCGCCTGCCGCCGGTAGGCGGCCCACTCCTCGTAAAGGTCGGCCGGCAGAAGCTCGCCCCCGTAAAGGCCGATGGCCGCCCGGTACGCTTCGGGGTCCCGGCTGCGGCGGGCCCGGGCGGCCGCCGCCTCGAAGGCCTCGACGTCGGTTTGGACCGGAAGCCCCGGAAAGAGCTCAAGGCCGGCGGCCGAAAACCCAAAAGGCTCGTGGGGACCGAGCCGGCGGCGGGCCCAGTAGACCGCCTGGTAGAGGTTGTTGCGGGCGGCCGCCGGGTCGAGGCCGGGCCAGAGGGCCTCGGCGGCCTGCTCGGGGTGGAGACGATGGCCCGGGGCGAGCGCCAGCAGCTTGATGAGGCTTTTGGCCTTGCCGAGCCGCCAGCCCTCCTCGCCCACCGTCAGGTCGCCAACCCGCAGGCTGAAGCCGCCCAGGAGCCGCAGCTCAACGGACATGCTGCCCCTCGCTTCTACTCTAACCCGCGGGGCCTAAAGATTGGCTCAAAACGCGGGGATGCTTTCAGAGAAATTTGGGCGGAGTGGGGCTGTTAGGCCTGAACCGGCGGCCGGTCCCGCCCGTCCGCGGCGGACGGGCTTACGACGAATTCGACCCGGATTCCCCTGGACCGCAGCCAGGCGAGAATAGTCGCCTGCTCGGCCGGGTTTTTGCTCAGCCGGGTTGGGTCCCGGGCAACGACGACCTCAAAGCCGCCCCGGGTCAGCGCCTCCATGAGGGCAGTTGCCGCCTGGTATTTGTCGGTGACCTCGACCACGCCCGCCACCTCGTAGCCCCGCTGGCGGCAGTACTCCGAGGCGGCCCGGACCTGGTCCCGCAGGATCTGGCGGGCCTGAAGGTTGACGCCCACCGTCCGGGCGATAATCAGGGCCCGCTCGGCCATATGCCGTCACCCCCGTCAGCGAACGATGAGCACACTGCAGTGGGCGTGCCGGCTCACTTTCTCGGCCGTCATCCCCAGGAACATAGCCCAGACCCCGGAATGCCCGCTGTGCCCCACAACAATCAGGTCGAAGTTGCCTTCCCGAGCGAAGTCCACGATGGTCTTGGCCGGGTGGCCGGTCCGGTAGGCGGTCTTCAGGTCGACTCCGGCATCAGCCGCCCACTGCCGGGCGAGGTCCAGCCGCCGCCGGTAGTAGTGGGCCGCCGCCCCCGGCCGTTCGTCAACCTCTTCGAGGGCGGTGGCAAAATGGGGAAGCTGTTCCTCCACAGCCAGGGCCCAGGCCTCGGCCTCGTAGCGGCGGGCCAGGTCCAGCCCGGCCCGCAGGGCCCGCTCGGCCCCGGCCGACCCGTCATAGGCGATTAAAATCTTCCGAAACATCGGCTCCTCCCGGCGCAGGCAAAATTTGGGGCCCCGCCGGCGGGGCCCCAAAGTGTCAGCAGGCTCACGGGCTGGCCAGGTTCGACTCTGGCTCCTAACGGACGAGGATGTGGATGGTACAGGCCCCGCCGCTGGCCAGGCCGATGGTGTGGGCCAGGGCGACCTTGCAGTCAGGAACCTGCCGGTCGGGAGTCTGGGCCTCACCCCGGAGCTGCCAGACGCACTCGCAGATCTTCGAGACCCCCGTTGCGCCGATGGGGTGACCCAGGGACAGAAGGCCGCCGCTGATGTTCACCGGAATCCGGCCGTCGATCTCAGTCTCACCCTCATCGATGAGCCGGCCGCCTTCGCCCTCCGGGCAGAGGCCCAGGTTCTCGTAGTGGAGAATCTCGGCGGTGGCGAAGCAGTCGTGAAGCTCGACCAGGTCCAGGTCCTCCGGCCCGATCCCGGCCTGCTCGTAAGCGAGCTTTGCCGCATTGCGGGTCATCGTGTTCGGGTCGGGCAGGGCGAAGACCCGGTCGGTGTAGGGGTCGGTGGTGAGGACGGAGGCGGCAATCTTAACCGGCTTGCTGGTGAACTCCCGGGCCCGGGACATGGGGGCCAGCACCACCGCGGCCGCCCCGTCGCCGGTGGGGCAGCACATGTAGAGGGTATTCGGGTAGGAGATCATCCGGGAGTTGAGCACATCCTCCAGGCTGAGGAGGACCCGGTACTGGGACCGGGGGTTGTAGTACCCGTATTTGTGGTTTTTAACCGAGACCTTCGCAAACTGCTCGATGGTCGTTCCGTACTTGCGCATGTGCTCGACGCCGGCCGTGGAGAAGATGGCCGGCATCAGCCCCGAGCCCAGAATCCCCTCGACGCTCTCCTCCCGCCGGGCGGCGTCGGCCCCCAGCAGGCCCATCTTGCCCATCTGCTCACTGCCGACGGCCACGACGATGTCGTGCAGACCCGTGGCAACGGCCAGGTAAGCCTCCCGGACGGCAGTCGACCCGGTGGCGCAGGCATTGACGACGTTGACCACCGGGATGCCGGTCAGGCCGATCTGCTGGAGGATCTGCTGGCCCGAGAGGTTGGTCCGGTACATATTGCCGGAGTAGAGGGCCTCGACCTTTTTAAATTCGATGCCGGCGTCCTGGAGGGCCTCCAGGATCGCGTCCCGCGCCAGCTCCCAGACCGACTTGTCGTACCGGCCGAACTTGATCATTCCGACGCCGATAACCGCAACCTCGCGCATGACTTCCTCCCTGTTGGGTTTAGCATTTGCCGCCGCTTAATTATCCCTCAGCGGGCCGGAAAAAGAAAGCGATGACGTCGTTGCCCTCGCTGTCTTCCCGGACCTTCCGGGTCACCATCTCGACCTTCATCCCGAACCTGAGGTTTTCGGGTTTGGGCTCAACGTCGACCAGATTTGCCCGGACGGATACCCCCTCGGGCAGGTCGATGATGGCCGAAATGTACGGCACCGGAATCCCCGGCGCCGACTGGTGAACGATGGTGTAGGCGTAAAGCTCGCCCGTCCGGCTGAAGGTGACCGGCTCAAACTGGTTAACGGCCGTGCATGCCGGGCAGACGAGGCGTTCGCCGAGGAACGCCTTGCCGCAGGCCTTACAGCGGACGCCCACCAGGACGGCCTCTTCGCCTTCTTTTTCGGGGAGCTTCAGGTAGGGGACAATGGGGCGGACCTTTTTTGCCTCTCCGGTCGTTGTGCCGGCCTCAGTCATGGTACTACCTCCCTGGTTTTAAAGGTCAGACCTTCAGGCGGGGGTCCAGGTAGTCCCGGAGCCAGTCCCCCAGGGCATTGATGGCCAGGACCGTCAGCATGATGGCCATCCCCGGAAAAGTATAGATCCACCACTGGCCCGTCAGGATCTGGTCCCGCCCCGAGGCCACCATTCCGCCCCAGGTCGGAACATCGGGGGGCACTCCCAGGCCGAGAAAGCTCAGGGCCGCCTCGGCCAGGATGGTGCTGGCCACGGCAAAGGACCCGACGACAATGACGGCGGCCAGGGTATTCGGGAGGATGTGGCGGAACATGATGCTGAGATTGGGCACCCCGACGCACCGGGCCGCCTCAACGAACTCCTTCTCCCGAAGGGAGATCACCTGGCCCCGGACGACCCGGCCGTACGTCACCCAGCCGGCCACCCCCAGGGTCAGGATGATGTTCTGGATGCCGGGACCAAGCACGGCCAGCACGGCGATGGCCAGCAGGATAAAGGGCACCGCCAGCTGGATGTCGGCTACCCGCATAATGATGTCGTCGACCCGGCCGCCGTAAAATCCGGAAACCAGCCCAAGGACGACCCCGATGGCCCCGGCCAGGGCCACCGCCGTGAACCCGACCAGGAGAGAAATTCGCGACCCGTAAATCACCCGGCTCAGGATATCCCGGCCGAGCTCGTCGGTGCCCAGGATGAACCTGGGGTCGCCCCCTTCCAGGAAGGCCGGCGGAAGCTTACTGTTCACCAGGTCGCCCACCCGCGGGTTGTGTGGGGCGAGCCAGTCGGCGAAGATGGCCGAAAGAAAGACCAGGCCGAGGACGACCAGGCCGAAGGTCGCCAGTCGGTTGGCCAGCAGGCTCCGGAGGAGGCGGCTCCGAGCCCGGCGCCGGGCGGCCGCCCCCAGCTCACGGCCCAGGGCAGGCACCCCGACGGCAGCTTCCGGAACGAGCCGTTCGTCCGTCACCGGTATCTCACCCGCGGGTCGAGGTAGCCGTAAAGCAGGTCGACGATGAGGTTAATGAGGACAAAAGAGACCGAAAGAACTGTTACCGTCCCGACCACCACCGGAAAGTCCTTCTGCCCGATGGCCCGGATCACCAGGCTGCCGACGCCGGGCCAGGCGAAGACCGTCTCGGTAATGACCGCCCCACCCAGCAGGGTGCCGAATTCCAGGCCGACGACGGTGACGACCGGGATCAGGGCGTTTTTAAGGGCGTGCTGCCAGATAACGACCCGCTCGGCCAGGCCCTTGGCCCGGGCGGTGCGGATGTAGTCCTGGCCGAGCACCTCCAGGAGGGTGGACCGGACAAGCCGGGCGTTTCGGGCGACCGAGAAGGTCCCGAGGGTTATCGCCGGGAGGATAAGGTGTCTTAACTCGTCGCCCAGTTCGCCCCGGCCGCGCCCCCCGATGGGGAACCAGCCCAGGAGGCCGCCGAAGACGAAAAGCAGGATTATCCCCAGGAAGAAGACCGGGGTAGACTGCCCGACCAGGGCGAAAGCCATCGCGAAGTTGTCGAACGCCGAGTTGCGGCGGGTGGCCGAGATCACTCCCAGGGGCAGGGCGAGGGCTAAGGCGATGAACATCGCCGCAAACGTCAGCTCCAGGGTGGCCGGGTAGCGCTCCAGGATGATGTTAAAGACCGGCTGGCCCTGGCGCAGGGAAACCCCGAAGTCGCCCCGGACCGCCCGGCCGAGAAAGTGGATATACTGGATGTACCAGGGCTGGTCGAACCCGAGCTCGCGGCGGATCCGCTCCACCTCTTCCCGGCTGGCATCGGTGCTGACCATCAGGAAGGTCGGGTCCCCGGTCTGGAAAAGGATGAAATAGACCAGGGCGGTCACGCCCAGAACGACCGGGATGGTCTGCAGGAGCCGCCGGACGATGTACACGCCCACGGCCTAGGACCTCAGCCGGGCCTCGTGGAGGAGGATTCGCTCATCCGGCCGGCACTCCCACTCGAGCCGGTTGCTTACGCCGTAGATATCCACCTGCTGCCAGACGTAAATCCAGGGCGGGTCGTCGTAGGCGATATCCCAGAGCCGGTTGATGATCTCCTGCCGCTTGTTGCGGTCGAGGGTCCGGCGGAGCTCATCGTAAAGCCGGATGAAATCCTGGTTAACCCAGTAGGTCGAGTTGAGGGAGAAATCCGGGTGGATGTAGTTAAACTCGGCCTGGGCGTTGAACGGCGACCCAAGGCCCAGGAAGAAGAGGTCATCGGGCTGGCGCTTGGCGAGCATATCCCCGGCGTACAGGGCCCACTCCAGGACTTTAAGTTCCACCTGGAGGCCCACCCGCTGGAGGTCCTGGGCGATGGCCTGGGCGATCTCCTTATCCTTGATATACCGGCCGTTGGGCGAGTCCATAACGACCTTGAAGCCTTCGGGCACCCCGGCCTCCTTAAGGAGCTGGCGGGCCCTGTCGGGGTCGTAGGGGTAGGGTCTGGCGTTTGGGGGCTGTTCGCTGGGCCGGGTGACGATGGTCTTCGTCCGCTCGCCGATGCCGCCCAGGATGGCCCGGTTGATGGCGTCGAAGTTTACGGCGTAGTTGAGGGCCTGGCGAACCCGCTTATCCGAAAGATACGGCCGGTCGCACCGGATGCCCACAAAGATGTTGCGGCCGCCCTTGATCCGGCAGATCCGGGCGTTCCCGCTCCGTTCCACGTTGGCCATCTGGTCGGGGGCGACGTTGACGATGATATCGGCCTCGCCCCGCTGGAGGGCCAGGATTCGGGTTGAGAGCTCGGCCACCGGCTTCCAGATGAGCCGCTGAATCTGGGGCTTCGGACCCCAGTAGTCGGGATTGGCTTCCATAACGAGGCGCTGGTCCTTAACCCACTCGACGAACTTATACGGCCCGGACCCGACGGGCTTGGCGGCAACCTTTGCCAGATTATCGGCCGACTCGTCAGCGTAGACGCTGGGCGGCATGATTTCGTAACTGGTAAGTTCGTCCAGGATGGTGGCGGCCGGCGCCGTGGTCTTTACCCGGAAAGTGTACCGGTCAACGACCTCCACCCGGTCGAAGTTAATTAACCGGCGCAGGGCCGGGACGATGGGCTTGCCCCCGACCCGCTCCTTGGTGTGGCGCTCGAGGCTGAATTTGGCCGCCTCGGCGTCGACCGGTGTGCCGTCGTGGAACTTTGCCCCCTGGACCAGCTTGAACTCCCAGGTCAGGTCGTCGACGTTCCGCCACTCGCTGATAATCCAGGGCTTCGGCTCGAGGGTTTTCGGGTCCCGCCAGAGGAACATATCGAAAATGTGGGCATTGATGTTGAATTCCGGGACCGAATTGCGAAAGTCCGGGTCAAGGGTGTTGGCATCCACGCCCTGAAGAATGGTCACCTCGCCCCGGGGGCCGCTGGGTGCCGCCGGGGTCGAAGGGGCCGGGGCCTGGGCCGGGGCGCAGGCGGCCAGGGCCGACGCAACGGCCGATCCCCCCACCAGTCCGAGGAACTGGCGCCGGGACAGCTTGCCCATCTTTTCCTCCCATCTTTGCTGGTTTTCTCCGGGCTCCTTTCAGTCCCAGATTTTAACACAGGCTGTCAGCGCAAGAAAGGAATGTACCGCATGACGGCCCAGATGCTCAGCCCGCCCAGGAGAAGCGGCAGTGCCCACCAGGCCCGGAGTTCCGCCGCCAGCGCCCGCCGGAATCCGGCCGCCAGGGCCACGGCCCAGACCGCCATCGCCGGGAAAAGATACCGGCCCTGGGGCTGGTAAAACTGCAGGTTGTACCAGACGAACTGGGCCGCCACCAGCACGGCGGCAAGCCCGAGCCACCCGGCCATGAGACGGCCTTTCGGAGAACGCACAAGTTCAGGGACCGTGAGGGCCAGGCCCAGACCGGCGGTAGCGCTCACCCCGGCCAGGAGACCGTAAACCCAGTCCTCGGCCGGGACGCCCATCCACCCGAGCTGGAGCCAGAAGCTCCGGAAAGCGGTCAGAAGCCAGCTGGCGGCAAGCCCGGGGCTTAGCGGTCCGGTCCGGGGCTGACCGACAACCACCTGGTCGTGGCGTCCCAGGCCGAGGATATCGAGGCCGCCGTAGACGGCCGCATTGCGGACAAACCACCAGCCCCCAACAGCGAGGGCCAGGCCGGCAACCACCGCGAAGAGCCGGAGGCCTCCGGACTCCCTGGTCCGCTGACCGAGAACCAGCGCCAGGCCCGCCGCCAGCCCGGCCAGGGGGTAAACGGTCGTCTTGGTGAGCAGGCCCAGGCCGGCCAGGACCCCGCCGGCCACCGCCCAGCCCCGGGGGGGCTTGCCGGTAAGGCCTACCAGGCCCCAGGCCAGCAGGCCGGCCGCCAGCGCCCCCGCCAGGGCGTCGTTATTCACCGAAGCCAGGACGGCCACGTGCTGGGGAAGGGTGGCGGCGATTCCGGCCGCCCCCAGGGCTACCCCGGGCTCAGCCGGGAAGACGAGCCGGCCCACCAGGTACACCCCAACGATGCCCAGGGCGCCGATGGCAAGGCTGGCGAGGCGCAGGGCGAGCAGGCTTCCGTTGGTGGCCAGGTAAACGGGAGTAAGGAGGGCGTAATAGAGGGGCGGCTGGTGGAATTCGTAGCGGATGGGGCTTATGTCCGAGCCCGGCGGAAACCGGCTGGCTTTGAGAGCGTCGAGGTAGGCGGCGTCCCAGTCGCCGGGTCTGAGCTCGGGGAGGCCCCGCCCCTCGGCCAGATGGCGCACGTAGTTGTAGTGGGCCGGTTCATCGGGGGCCTGCCAGGGCGGGGTCTGCCAGGCGAAGAGAAGTCCGAGGCCGAAATAGACGGCCAGAATTATGCCGAGCCGGCGGTCAATCCCTGGGAAGCCCATCGTAGCGGCCGCAGAGGGCGTTGAGCCGGACCCTTAGGGCGTCCCGGAACATCCGCCAGGTGTCCCGCAGGGGTTTGACCTTGCTTCCGGGCATGTAGTACCACTCCACGGGCACCTCCCGGACCGTGTAGCCGAGCCGGCGGGCAATAAAAAGAATCTCCACGTCGAAGCCGAAGCCGTCGAGGGTCTGGCGGCCGAAAAGCTCGAGGGCAGCCTCGGCCCGGAAGCCTTTAAACCCGCACTGGGTATCCTCGATGCCCGGTAGGACCAGCAGTTGGATTATCCGGTTGTAGACCCGGCCCATCAGGTGCCGGTGGGCCGGCTCGTTGTAGCGGTGGGCGCCCGGAACCTCCCGGGACCCGATGACCACCGGCACCCCGGCCTCGAGGAGGGGAATGAACCGGTCAAAGCCGTCGGCCGGCATGGAAAGGTCGGCATCGCACAGGAGCCGGAACCGGCCCCGGGCGGCGAGCATGCCTGCCCGGACGGCGGCACCCTTGCCGGCGTGGGGCCGGCGGATGACCCGGACGGCCGCCCCCGACTCCCGGGCAAACTCGGCCACCAGGCTCGCAGTACCGTCGGTACTGCCGTCGTCGACGACGAGGACCTCGTAAGTTCGGCCCAGGCCGTCAAGATACTTGACCACCTGGCTGAGGGTTTCCGGGATGCGTTCAGCCTCGTTGTAGGCCGGGATAACCACCGAGACGTCCACATCCGAATGATACGTCGACCGGGCGAAATCAACCTGGGGCCGGCCGAGGCTGGCAAGCAGGCCGGACGGGTCGAGGCGGCTGGTTCGGGCCTGGCGGCGGGCCGAAAGCAGGGCCGGCAGGCCGAGCCAGCCCGCAATCAGGCCGCCGAGTTTGGCCCGGGCGGCCGGCTCCCGGATGTGGACCAGGGACTCCAGGATGATTCCCAGCTGGTAGGCGGCGATGGCCGGCCAGGCCTTCGCCAGGAGCCGGCCTGGAAAGTTCTTGACGATGAGCCTGGGGAGGTTCCGGCCGAAAAGGTGGGCGGCCAGCGGGCCGCCTCCGGTGGCGCTTAGCCGGTGGTAGACCCGGGCCGAAGGAACGTAGATGCAGCGCCGGCCCCTGAGCCTGGCCCGGCAGGCCAGGTCGATGTCTTCCAGGTAGGCCCGGTAAGCCTCATCGAAAAGGCCGACTTCGGCGAAGAGGGACCGCCGGTAGAGGGCGGCCGCCCCGCAGGCCGAGAAGACCTCATCGACCCCGTCGAACTGGCCCCAGTCCCGCTGCCAGACGCCCCGGTTTCCCGGCCGGCCCGAAGCCTCCAGAAAGTCCCCGGCCGAGTGGAGGACGTCCCGCCGGTCGTAAAGCAGGAGCTTCGAGGCGGCCATCGCGGCGTCAGGCCGGGCGTTGAGGGCCGCAACCAGCGCCTCCAGCCAGCCCGGCTCGGGCTCGGCGTCGTTGTTGAGGAGGGCCACAAATTCCGACTCGGTCTCGAGGATTCCCCGGTTAACAGCTCCGGCAAACCCCAGGTTGTGGGGGAGGGCAATGACGACCACTTCCGGGAACCGGGTCCGGACCAGGTCAACGCTGGTGTCGGTGGAGCCGTTGTCGACGACGACGGTGACGAAGTCTTTGAAGGTCTGGCGGCGCAGGGCCTCAAGACACCCCGGCAGAAGGGCCGCCCCGTTGTAGTTGGGGATGATGACGGCTACCCGGGGCATAATCGGCGCAGGTACTCGGCCAGGGCTTCCTGCCACGGCCGGAATTCGATGCCGACGGCCCGTCCGGCCACGTTGGCCAGGACGGAATAGGCTGGGGGCGTTGAAGCCCGCCGGTACTCCGCCAGCTGAATCGGCCGGACCGGCACATCCCGGCGGCCGCACAGTTGGAGGGCCATGACGGCCAGCTCGAAGCGGGAGGCCTGCCCCGCGTTGACAAAGTGATAGATTCCGTAAACTCCGGTCTCGATAAGCTTTGCCACCGCGGCCGCCAGGTCCTCGACGTAGGTCGGCGACCCGACCTCATCGACCACCACGTCCAGACGCCCGGCCGTCTGGGCCCGTTTGAGGATCTTTGTAATGAAGTTTTCCCGGTCACAGCCGAAGAGCCAGGCCGTCCGGACGATATAGAACCGGGTCAGCATGGTCTGGACGGCCTGCTCGCCGGCCAGCTTCGACCGGCCGTAGGGGTTTATGGGGTTCGGGGGGTCGTACTCGTAGTAGGGCCGGGCCGAGCGGCCGTCAAAGACCTCATTGGTGGAGATGTAGACGATGGGACAGCCGGCCGCCTGACAGCCCAGAACCACGTTGCGCGTGCCCAGGCCGTTGACCAGGTAGGCCCGGTCAGGGTCCCGGGCACAGCCGTCGACGTCAGTCCAGGCCGCGCAGTGGATAACGATGTCGGGCCGGAGCCGGGCTACCTTCCCGGCGGCCTCAGGCCGGGTAACGTCCAGGTCGCGTTTGCCGAGGGCAAAAACCTCGTGGTTTGACGCAAGCCTTCGGGCCAGGGCCCGGCCGAGCTGGCCCCCACCGCCCGTAATAACAACCCGCATCGCTGATCAGTCTACCATCCGGCGCTTGACTCAGCATCAACTCCCGGCGCCGTACCGGAGCCGCGGCGGAACCCGGCAATCCTACCCCGTCCGGCGCGGCCGGGTCAACCCGCAGTATTATTACGCGGTATGTCCTGGCAGGAGCTGGCAGACCCCGGCCACCCCCTGGCGGCCCTGGCCGCCCGGCCTCTCGGCCAGTACCGGCTGACGGTGCTCACCGGCCCCACGACCCGAACCGGCGCCCGGACCTTCGGCCTGCGCCTGACCGACCCGGACGGGCTGGCAACGGCGGAGCCCTTTCTCATCGGCCTTTTCCGGCCGGGCCGCCGCCCGGCCGAAACGTGGGTCGAGGTCGACTGGGTGGATTTCCGGCCCGTTCTCACCGGGCGGGACGGTGCCCGCCGGGTCGCGGACCTGGAGGCTGAAGGCCTGCTGGAGCCACTCCTCGGCCGGCTGGCGGAAACCCTGCCTCCGGGCGGGTCGCTCATGGTCGAGTACGCCAGTCCCCGCTGGCAGGAGACGGCCCGGGCGCTGGCCCTCGGGGTGCCCCCGGCGGCGACCGAGCTCGGTTTCCTGCTCATCCGGGCCGGGTGTCTCGGCGGCTTCAAGGACTGGTACTTTGCCGAAGGCGGCTGGGAAGGACCCCGCAAGCTGCAGGCGTTCCGGCCTGACCCGGCCCGGCTGGGGGAGCGGATAAGCCGGCTCCTGGCCGAGCTGGAAGGCTACATCGCAAAGGAACAGCCGGAGACCGCCCCCGACGTGAACGCAGTCTGCCGGGCCCGCGCCCGGCAGGTCGTTGAATATTTAAGGGGGCTGCTGGGTCGGGAAGGTGGAGCCGGTTAACTACAGCGTCCCGGGGTCGGCGGCCCGGGCGGCCCGCAGTTTTGCGGCGACCTCGGCGACGACCTGGGGTGCCAGGCCGATGTAGCCGGCGGGGTCAAGAAGCCGGTCCAGGTCGGCTTCGGTGAAGAGGCCCGCCAGCTCGGGCTCGGCTAAAAGCTCAGCTTTGAGCGACCCGCCGGCCTCGTAAGCCCGCATGGCCGCCCGGTAAACCACCTCGTGGGCTGTCTGCCGGCCCAGCTTTTCGGCCGCCCTGAGCATCACCGCTTCGGACAGGAGCAGGTCCCCGAGGGCCCTGAGATTCCGGGCCATCCGGTCGGGGCGGACCGTAAGCCCCGACAGGAGCTGTTTCGTCCGGAAGAGGGCCGCCCCCATGAGCAGGCAGTTCTCGGCCAGGGCAAGCCGTTCGGCCCACCAGGCCGCGGCGTCCCGCTCGTGCTCGGGCGAGGCCGCTGCCAGGGCCTGGGCGACGTTGTGGCGGATTTTGTCGGCCACCGCCTTGAGATTTTCGGCCAGGGACGGGTTCCGTTTGTGGGGCATGGTGCTGGAGCCGACCTTGCCCGGCGTGAACGGCTCCTCGAGCTCATCGATTTCGGTCTTCTGGAGCTGGTAAATCTCGTTCCCCACCTTGTAGAGGGTTGCGGCGATGAGGCCCAGCAGGCAGTTAACCTCAGCAAACCGGTCCCGGGCCGAATGCCAGCAGATTTCGGGCTCGCCGAGGCCCAGTTTCGCGAGCATCCGACGGCGGACTTCGGGTCCGACTGCGCCGAAAGAGGCGAAGGTTCCGACGGCGCCCCCGAGCTGGCCGACCAGCACCCGTGGGGCCGCCTCCTTGAGCCGCTCGATGTGGCGGCGGATTTCGGCGGCCCAGACGGCAAACTTGTAGCCCAGGGTTACGGGCAGAGCCTGCTGGCCGTGGGTGCGGCCGGCCATGGGGGTTGCGGCGTGGGTTTCGGCCAGCCGGATGAGTTCGGCCTCGATTTCCCGGAGGTCCCGGTAAAAGACCTGCAGGGCATCTTTCAGCTGGAGGACGGTGGCCGTATCGACGATGTCCTGGGTTGTGGCGCCCCAGTGGACGTACTCGCCGGCCCCGCCCTCGCAGGCCCGGGCCAGGGCGTGGACCACCGGCATAATCTGGTGGCGGATGCGGTCAAATTCGGCTTTGATCGCCCCAAGGTCAACGTTTTCAACCCGGGCCTTAAGCCGGATTTCGGCGGCGGCCGCCGCCGGGATGAGGCCGAGTTCGGCCTCGGCTTCGGCGAGGGCCGCCTCCGCGTCGAGAACCCGCTGAATGTAGGCCCGGTCGTCGAAAATCGCCCGGAGCTCGGCCGTTGAAAAGAGGTCGCCCCAGAGCACCGAGTCGATGAAATAGGCCGGCATCGAGTCCCTCCGAATGCTGGTTAAGCTCTCCGCCCGGAGCAGTATACTTTAAAGGCTGTACACCGGCGGAGGTGTCCCCATCGCCCGGCTGATTTTGGTTCGCCACTGCCAGACCGACTGGAACGCCGAACGGCGCATCCAGGGCAAGACCGACGTGCCGTTAGGCGCGGCCGGCCGGCACCAGGCGGAGGCCCTGGCCCGACTGCTGGCCGTGGAGCCGGTTTCGGCCGTCTACTCAAGCCCTCTGAGGCGGGCGGCCGAAACCGCCGAGATTATCGCCCGGCCCCACAGTCTGCCCGTCCGGCTGGTTGCTGACCTCCGGGAGCTGGACCAGGGTGAACTCGAAGGCCTCAGCGTCGAGGAGATGCGGTCGAACTACCGGGAGTTCTGGGCGGCCTGGTCCCGGGACCCGGCTGGGGTTCGGATACCCGGCGGCGAGACGATGGCCGAGCTGGCCGAGCGGGTCTGGGGCGCGGTGTCGGGAATCGTACGGCAGCACCCTGGGGAGACGGTGGTGGTCGTGACCCACGGGTTCGCCCTGTTAACCGTGGTTGCCCGGGCCCTCGACCTGGAGCTGGGTTATATCCGGCGGTTCCGGGTCGACTGCGGGGGAGTGTGCCGGCTCGATTTCGGCCGCCAGCCGCCGGCCCTGCTCAGCTTCAACGAGACGGTTCACCTCCGGTTGCCCGACTGATTCCCCGGGCTTCGTAACACCGCCTTAAGCCGTCGGCCAGGCCGGGCACCGTCTCGAAGCTGGCCACCTCCTCAGGCTTTACCCAGCGGATTTCGGTATGCTCCCAGTCGGTGCGGATGAGGGCCGGGTCCGGGACCTCGAACATGAAAAGGTGGACCCGCCAGTGGCGGTCCAGCTCGGGATCGTAAAGGTCCATGGCGCCGCAGGCCGCCAGCAGTCGGACCTGACCGCGGCTCAGGCCGGTTTCTTCGGCAATCTCAGTGTAAGCCTGTTCAAGGGGATCGGCGGCCTCCAGGTAGCCGCTCACGCCCGCCCACCGGCCCTGATAGGTACTCACCCGGCCGCTGCGGCGCAGAAGGAGCACCCGGTCGCCGTCCGGGGCGCGGTGGACCAGAAAGCAGGTTACAACCTGGTAGACCCGCCCGGACAACGGCCTCAGCCCCCGGCCATGGACGGGATGATGGTCACCTCATCGCCGGGGTTAAGGGGCGTATCCAGGCCGCTTAGAAACCGGATATCTTCCCCGTTTACGAAGATGTTTACAAACCGGCGCACGTTGCCCGAATCCTCACAGATCCGGGCCTTGAAGCCCGGGAAGCGGGCCTCCAGCTCCTCAAGACACTGACGGAGCGTCCCGGCGGGGATTTTGACTTCGGACTGGCCGCCGCTTACCGTCCGCAGCGGGGTTGGAATGCGAACCGTGACCATGCCTGGGTTCCTCCGGGGTCATTATCTTCGGGCTGATACGGCCGGGAGGGTCCGGCCAAAGGCGGCTTCGAAGGCCGCCACCGTCGGCTCGATGGCATCGGGAACGGTCAGGGTACCGGCAACGGCCTCCTGGGTCTTGAGGCCGTTTCCGGTGATGAAGGCGACGACAACCTCGTCCGGCCGGAAGGCGCCTCCTTCGGCCAGCCGCTTCAGGGTGGCGATGGTGACGCCGCCCGCCGTCTCAGTGAAGATCCCCTCCGTTTCGGCCAGGAGCTTGATGCCGGCGACCACCTCGTCGTCGGAGACGCCAACGGCCGCCCCGCCGGTCTCGTAAATAAGCTTCAGGACGTAGTAGCCGTCGGCCGGGTCGCCGATGGCCAGGGATTTGGCAATCGTGTTGGGCTTGACCGGCCGGACCTCAAGGCTCCGGCGGGCAAAGGCGTCAGCCACCGGCCCGCTCCCGGCGGCCTGGGCGGCATACATCCTGACGGTCCGCGGCTCAACGAGGCCGACGGAAGCCAGCTCCTGAAGCCCCTTGGCGACCTTGGTGAAGAGGGCGCCGGAGGCCACGGGGACGACGCAGGCGTCGGGCGCCCGCCAGCCCAGCTGCTCGGCAACCTCGAAGCCGAGGGTCTTGCTTCCCTCGGCGTAGTAGGGCCGCAAGTTGATATTCACAAAGGCCCAGCCGTGCCGGTCGGCAAGCTCGGTGCAGAGCCGGTTGACCTGGTCGTAGGAGCCCCGGACGGGGACGAGCGTTGCGCCGTAGACGGCCATGTTGACGACCTTGCCTGCCTCCAGGTCGGCCGGGATAAACACAAAGCAGTTGAGACCTGCCCGGGCGGCATGGGCCGCCACGCTGGCCGCGAGGTTGCCCGTAGAGGCGCAGGCCAGGGTATCAAAGCCGAATTCGAGGGCCTTGCTGGCGGCTACAGCCACCGGCCGGTCCTTGAACGAGTAGGTCGGGTTGACGGCATCGTTCTTGATGTAGAGATTTCTGAGGCCGAGCTTGCGGCCCAGGTTCTCGGCCTTAATAAGGGGCGTAAAGCCGGCGTGCAGGTCGACCGTGGGCCCGTCGCCCACGGGCAGCAGGTCCCGATAGCGCCAGAGGGAATGAGGACCGCGTTCAATCCGGTCCCGGGTCAGTACCCGGCGGAGGGCGTCCAGGTCATAGGTTACCTCAAGGGGTCCGAAGCATTCAGTGCAGACGTAGCGGGCGTCGAGGGGGTACTCGGTCCCGCATTCCCGACAGCGCAGACTTCGGGCAAAACCCATCTTGTCAACCTCCTTTCATAGATGCGGCTACACGCCCCCTGCCGGCGGCCGGCCGCAGGTACAGGCTGGGCCAGGGTCGACCGCCGGCCTCGAATCTGGCGGCTATGGGTTGCATTGACGGCTAGGGAACTTTGAGGAACCGAGAACCGCTCAGAAAAATCTGTGCGGAGCCGGGCCTCTCATCTCGTCCGGCCCTTCCGGGCCGGACCGGAGTTGGCACCTTTTCCGGGCATCTTCAGGCCCGCCGTCAGGACAGTGGGACGTTGTCCTGCCGGCCGGGCCCGGACCCCGGACGGTTGCCGGGCTTCATCGGGCCGTCTCCCTCCACCGCTCTTGATGAGGGCCTAGCCTTTATTGAGTTGTTAGCTTAATCTAGCATAATTATACCCCGGCGTCAAGGTGGCGGCCGACCGGGCCAGGGCTTTCTGACTTTGCTTGTGTCCATCCGATGGGATGGTGTGCCGCGCTTCAGCAGTAAAAAGTCCTGCCGTTGGTGGTAATGTAAGGGGCATAAATCCCGGCGGCAAAAGCCGAAAAAGTGTCGCCGTGTGCAAGTTCAGAAACATTTGAGACGGTCACAGTTGCTGTAGGCACCTCGGCCGGGCCGAGGGCTTAAGCGTCGATAAGGCCGCCGAATTGCCTCGGAATCACCTGCTAAGCCTGCCAGCGCTGGGGGCGAGAGGGCCGGCTTTGCCGGCAAGGCCGCCTGTCGGGTGCTGGGCATAAGGCGGTCGGGCTTTGCCCGACGCCGCCCCGTTCGCGGCCGAAGGCAGCCGTCAGGTTGACCGAGCCCACCACAGCCATGTTTAAGAGAGGTCCCCTGCGGCGACCACTACACGGGCGAGCAGCGGCCGAAGGCGCACCGGGCCTTGCGAGCCTGGGAGGGCGGCCGAAAATCGCACGGTCCGGCCCAACCGAGCCGAGTCGCCGAAGGCGGCTGCCCGCTCGGTAGCCGCAGCCCGCAAAGCGGGCGCCGCCGAAGGCGGCTCGGCGCCGGCTTTGCCGGCTGGCCGAGCACCCGGACAGGGTGCCCCCTGTCTTAAATGTCCTGAACCCATACGGGCTGACCTTCGGAGACGAGGCCGGACACCTGCTCAAAAGTGCTGGGGTAAGACCGGCTTGAGGCCCCTGTGAGCGGCCCGAACACACCGCCGTAGCAACCTAAAGAAGGCCGTAGCCGGCCTCGAGAACGATGGTATCCGAACTGCGTTCTGAAGGTCAGTCTCCTCAGCCCCTGAACCGGCCTCGCCCCGCGCCGCTCAGGACGAAAGTGCTGGTGGACTTGTCCCATAGCCCTGCTTTGTAAGACAAGCCCCAGCCGGCTTGAGAAACAGCCGCCGTACCGAAAACTACCCGCCCACTACACCTCTTGGCCTGGCCTAACTACAACACATTATTCAACCTCGAAACCTTGGTCGCCGGTCGGGTTGCGCACCCCTAACCGGCTGACGGGTAGACGAATAGGGGGCTGAGCCCGTCGCCCTCAGTTAAGGATGCAGGCTACCGGGAAGGTATCAACGCCCCGGGGCAGGCCCATGTAAGCCGTTAGCTCCCAGCAGTGGATATCGGGCGGGAACCGGATGTCCCGGGCATTAACCGGCAGCTTTACCCAGATTTCTATCACCTCACGGTGCCCGTGGCCCATAGGAAGTGGCTCGACCCAACACACCTTGCCAGATACTGCAACGGCTGGGTCCGCAGACACAGGCAACAAGTAGTCCCGGATCTCGGAGCAGTCGGGAACCTCCGAGTCCGTCAGCAGCCTGGTTGTCAGGGCGATGATGCTTGCCCGATACAGGTAAAAGAGGCCGTCGGCCCCCCTAATAAACCGGTAGTTGAAGCCCTCCTCGGGCCCAACCCGACAGGTCTGGGCCCGGCTCGGGAGTTTTCCAATGGCGGAAGCGGGGACCATAAGGGGCACCAGCTCCAGACACTTGGGCTCCGCTCTGACTGGGGTATCGGCGTAGACCGCCACCTCAACCACGTTGCCCGGGGTTAACATCACCGGAGACCCGGGCGTCGGCCCGGGCGGGACGGTCGGAACCGCCGTCAGGGTCGGGGAGGGTTCAGGCTGACGGGCGGCAGGACCAGGACGGGCGCAGCCAGCCACAACTGGCCAGAGTGCCACAAACAGAAGCCATAAGCTCACAACCAGCGGGCTTTGCCCCCCATGAAGTTCGCTTTGTGCCCCTTTGACCCGCGGCCTCAACCCCAGTAAAATTCTCGCGTCCAGTTAACCCAGTCCGTATTTAGATAAGGCCCGCCGGAGCCGGCGCAGTACGTGCCACAGTTGTTTATTCCGGAGCCTGCCGCGTTGGTGAGGTGCGACTCGTGCACGTGCATACCAGCCCAACTGCACGTATCAGGAAAGTTTATCATTTGCGCAACAGCCCGACCCGCATTGAAGTACCATGCGCTTGAGAAGTAAAAGTCCATCGGCCCCTGAAACTGGGGCTGGTAGGTGTGGACATGCGCCACGCTTGACATCCAGGTACTGGTTGCGGCGTCATATACGTCAAGCCAGACGGTGTACTGACAATTGTAATAGGGGTAACCGGTGAACTAGGTTGCGTAGGCCCGGCGTGTTGGGGCGGCGTCCGGGCTATAGGCCCATGCCCGGGCGTAGGTGAGAGCGTTCACCGCCGACGCCCAGTCGAGGCTAATGTTATCGGGCGGATGCCAGGACTGCGTAAGCCACGGGGCGCTACCATCCGGACCACTTGGCGGGCCAAACCACATGTGCTGATTGGTGTGGTGAGCCAGTAACGCATGCGCGTTGGCCAGCATGAGCCCTGCGCTGGCGACTGCAACAGCGACTAGCTTTACAGGCTGACCGATCACCTGATGCCCTCCGCTATTTTCAGGCATTCGGTCTCAGGCAGGTTTCTGCAGGCTACCTGCCAGGTCCCAACCTGGTCCCGCATGAAGACAGTCATTGGTGCGCCGGAAACCAGCGGTTCCAGAATGACGGCCGGCCTGCCTCCAACCATGGTCGGGCGCAGGTAGTCCCGGGCTGCAACCGCTGGCGTTAAAGGTGGTCCAGCCTGACGCAGAATGTTGACGAAGGCCCGCTGGCCGTCGGGCCGCTCAATCAGGTACATCCGGCCAACATTGATTACCTGGTCTTCGCAAGCAGACGCCCGGGTTCCGAGCAGTCTTGTACCAGCGGGCAAATAGCCGGCCGTAAAGTTTAACCGAGACCGGGCGACCTCCTCAGCGGTTGCTTCCCGGATATTGCTACCGACCCCGATCCGGCGGCACTTATCTGACCACTGTCTCAGGAGGGCATCGTGGTCGAAGTCGGCCGGATCGAAAAAAGTGAACCCGTTGAGCTCGCCAATAAAGAACGGCCTCCGGGAGAACTCCTCGAATCGGGCCGGAAGTTGGGTCCGGTCCGGGTCGGGCGGCTGAGTAGCAGCCGTCAGGCGGAGAAAGACCGACCCCGGAAGCCCCAGCAGCACTAACCCGGCAAGGGCGAAAAGGACCACCTTCTTACGCCGAGCCAGACGCACCATTTCCGCTTGGTGCCCATACATTACCACGAACCCAGAACCACGTCAATACCCTGTACACAGGAGTTTACCCATGACTTTGGCGTCAAGTAGGTGGCTGGCGGGACTCCAGCAGTTCCCGGGCGACCTCGTAGTTTAGCAGCCTTAGAAAACCCCGCATCGGGCGCAACAGCGCCCGGCCCATCCCGTTCGCCCGATATCCCGAGCTTGCTCCCAAGCCAGAGCAAAAGGTCTTTGAAGGGGCTCTCCTCACGTTTTACTTCCCACAAAAAGAGCGCAAGCCCCAACAACACCGCTGCCCACAGCCTGCTTACGGCGGCCTCCGGCCGCTCAACCCCAAGACCGGCCTTAAGCAACCGGAAAAACTCCTCAACCTGCCAGCGCTTGCGATAAGCTTCAACGACCCCCCAGGCATCTTCAACGGTCTTAACTTCCAGGTTCGTAAGCAGCAGCCAGCTGCCACGCAGCCGCCCTGCGGGCGGCGCAGCCGGAGGCTGCTGCGCCGGAACCCTGCGCTGTAAACATAACGTGCAAAGCACGTTATGTTTACAGCCGTAAAATCCTGACCCAGAAGCTTTATCGGCTCAAACCCGAAGTGGATATCAACAGGCAGATACTTTCCCTGGACCTTGAGCCAGGCCTTCCCACGGAAAGGCAGGTCCATACCCTCAGCCACCGCCTTGAGCTTGCGGCCAGCGGCCGCTGGCCGCTGTGTCCGGTCATGGTGAACCCTGGCGATGAAGGCCTGGTTTAAGTCCTTAATCTGCAAAAAGACTTTGGCTGTTAACATAACGTGCTCTGCACGTTATGTTAATAGCGCCCCGGTCAAACACAAAGATGAGCTTGCGACCTTCAGCCCCGGGATTCTGGTTGGCAGCCGCCAGAGCCTTTGAAACCTCCTGGGGCAAGGTTGTTATGCCCCGCTCCCGGTAGGCCAGGAGTCAGGCATAGCCGAGGCCCAGATGCCCAACCCTATCGACTCCAAGACAGGGGCGGCCAAAGGCCGCAACCAGGGACCTTCCGGGAACTGACCGGACTTAAACCCTCGAAGTCCCCAGCGTAAGGCGACCCACCCGGACGAGGAGCTCTTCACCCTGAAGGGTTTCGAGGCCAAGCCGATGGCTTCGGCGCTTACACGCCGGTTATCAAGAAACCGATAGAGCGCCTTAGCCTGGTAAAACCTGCGCCGGGTCCCCGGCGGCAGGGCAGCAACGACCTGACTGATTTTGGGCGAGCCGGAGGCCATCAGCCCCTGATTGAGCTGCTGCCGCCTATCGGGGGAAAAGGCGCCTGAACCGGGCCGTGTAGCCCATAAGCCGCTCGACCGGAACCTGTCGCACCATCGGTCCACCCTCCAGTTCAGTCTGCCAAGGTCCAGTTTACACCCAACTTATGGGTAAACTCCTGGTACAGGGAGTTGTCGGGCGGGGCCGAAATTGCTATAATCGGTCTGGGTAGCGGTCTGGAGGGTTCGCATAGCGGCTAGTGCGCCCGCCTGCTAAGCGGGTGGGGGAGTTTTCCCCTCGCGGGTTCGAGTCCCGCACCCTCCGCCACTTTCAGGCCCGTCCCTTCAAGCGGACGGGCCTTACGGCCTTTAGCCGTGGGTGGGTTCGGGCATGATGCGCACGTTTTATATCTGGACAATCGGTTGCCAGATGAACCAGGCCGATTCCGACCGGCTGGCCACGGCCCTGGAGTTCCTGGGCTACCGGCAGGTAGAGTCGCCGCGGGACGCCGAGGTGGTCGTTGTCAACTCGTGCGTTGTCCGCCAGCAGGCGGAAGACCGGGTGGTCTCGAAGCTGTGGGAGCTCAAGCCCCTGAAGCGGCGGGACCCCCAGAAGGTCATCACCTTGATGGGCTGTATGGTCAGCCCCAAGAATAAAGACGAGCTTAAGGCCCGCTTCCCCCACGTCGATATCTTCCTTCGGCCGCAGGAATACGAACCCCTCCTTGACCTGCTCAAGGAGCGGGGCTGCGTTGAGCAGGTCGTTAACCCGTTCGACCTGATCCCGAAGGCCGTCGGCCCAACCGCCTACGTGCCCATCATCCACGGCTGCAACAAGGTCTGCACCTACTGCATCATCCCCTACCGGCGGGGCAAGGAGCGGAGCCGGCCTATTGAAGAAATCCGGCGGGAGGTTCAGGGCCTCGTCTGGCGGGGCGTGAAAGAAGTTACCCTCCTCGGCCAGAATGTCGACTCCTACGGCCACGACCTGCCCGGCAAGCCGGACCTGGCCGACCTCTTTTACGCCCTGAGTGAGATCGAGGGCCTCAAGCGCATCCGGTTTCTTACCTCTCACCCCTCGGATATGAGCGACCGGATCATCGAGGCGGTGGCGACCCTGGATAAGGTCTGCGAGCACTTCAACGTGCCGGCCCAGGCCGGCGACGATGAGGTTCTCCGCCGGATGCGCCGGGGCTATACCGTCGACGACTACCGCAAGCTCATCGCCAAAATTCGGGAGAAAGTGCCGGGCTGTAGTCTGGCCACGGATATAATTGTCGGCTTCCCGGGCGAGACCGAAGAGCAGTTCCAGCACACCCTCGATTTGCTGGCCGAAATCAAATTCGACGTCGTCCACGTGGCCCGCTATTCGCCCCGGCCGGGGACTTTCGGGGCGAAGTTCCTGCCGGACGACGTGCCCCCTGAGGAGAAGAAGCGGCGCCACCGGGCCGTCGAGGAGCTTCAGGAGAAGATCGCGGCCGAAATCAACGCCCGACTTCTCGGGCAGACGGTCGAGGTCCTGGTCGAGGGCCGCCAGAAAGACAAATGGTACGGCCGGACCCGGACCAATAAGCTGGTCTTCTTCCCGGCCGAGGGCAACCTGCTCGGCGAGCTGGTCCAGGTCCGGATTGAGAAGACGAGCCCCTGGGCCCTTCAGGGGACGCTGGCGGTTCCGGCCGCCGTCGCCTGACAGCTCTACGGCTCAACCTCCAGGATCATCTCGATTTCGACCGGGATACTGTTCGGCAGTTCGGCCATGCCCACGGCCGACCGGGCGTGTCGGCCGTTCTCCCCGAACAGGGCCACCAGCAGGTCCGAAGCGCCGTTTGCCACTTCGGGCTGGCGGTTAAAGCCTTCGGCGCTGTTGACCATCACCAGGAGTTTCACCACCCGCTTGACCCTATCAAGGCTTCCCAGCACGTTTTTGACCGAGGCCAGGCAGTTAAGGCAGGTGAGCCGGGCGGCATCGTAGCCCTGCTCGAGGGTTAGCTCCCGGCCGACCTTGCCCCGGTAGGCCTGGCCCTGGGGGGTAAAGGGGCCGTGGCCCGAGACAAAAAGCAGGTTGCCTACCTGCACAGCCGGAACGTAGTTGGCGACGGGCTTCCGGGGCAGCGGAAGTTCAAGGCCGAGTTCGGCAAGCCTGGCTTCGACCCTGTCCAAGTTGGCCCTCCTCTGGCAGAGTTTTGCTGGTGCCGTAGTAGGTTATCATAGACCTGCAACCCTTCAGGAGGACGTCGATGCTGAGGCCGCTAAAAGATAAAGCCCCAAAGGTTCATCCAACCGCCTTCATCAGCGAGGCCGCTTACATCGTCGGCGACGTCGAAATCGGCGAGGGGTCGAGCGTCTGGCCCGGAACGGTCATCCGGGGCGACAGCGGCCGCATTAAGGTCGGCCGCTTCGTGAACATCCAGGATAACTGCGTGGTGCACTCGGACGCCGACGCCGAATACGGCGACTACGTGACCCTCGGCCACGGGGTGATCTGCCACGCCCGCAAGGTGGGCAACCACGTCCTCATCGGGAACGGGGCCGTTGTCAACGACGGGGTGGAAATCGGCGAATACTCCCTCATTGCGGCCGGGGCCGTTGTCCGGGAAAACACGGTTATCCCGCCCAGGTCCTTTGTCGCCGGGGTGCCGGCTGAAATAAAGGGTGAGGTTGCTGAGCGTCACATCAACCTGATTCGTCGAACGGCCGAAACCTACGCCCGCAAGGCCCAGCTCTACCGGGAGGCCGGTCTCGGCCGCCTCGATTAGCTTAAGGGGTGGGCGGTGACGGCTGCCTCGCCCAGGAGGTCGGCCAGCCGGCGTCGGAGACCGGGACAGTAGCGGGTTTTCACCGGCACCCGCACGAAGACAACCCCGTGGCCGTTGGCCACGGTGAAGGTCACCTCATCCGGCCCGTTAAATTCTTTGAGTGCGGCCATGACCTGCCGCACCTTCTCGATGTCGGCGGCGTCGTCGCCGGTCCGGTTGAAGGTGATAATCAGGCGGTAGGTCGTGCCGTTTGTGCCGTTGGTGCGCATCGGCTGCTCCGTTGGGGTGGTTGGGCTGTCGGTTCCGGGGGCAACCGGCTCTTGCGGGGCCGGTTCTTCGTCGGCCGAATAGGGCTCGGCGGCGTCGCAGACCAGGGTGAGCCGGTCAGCCCGCTGCCGGACCCGCCCGTGGACCAGCAGGATGTTGTTTTCCCGCCAGAGGTCCCGGGTCCGCTCGTAGACCTCCGGCCAGACGGTGACCTCCAGGCTCCCGTCCAGGTCCTCGATGACGGCCGAGGCAAAGGCCCGGCCCTCCCGGTTAAGGCCGGTCCGAACGGATTTCACCAGGCCGGCCACTGTGATCCGCTGGCCGACCAGCTCGGCATCCACCTGGCCGCAGAAGGTGGTAACCTGCTCCCGGAGCCGGGCCACCGCCGCCACCAGGGGGTGTTCGGAGAAGTAAACTCCCAAAAGCTCCTTCTCCCAGGCAAGTTTTTCGGCCGGCTGGACATCCGGGGCCTTAAGGTCGACCTTGCGGACGGGTACCTCCACCAGGTCGCCGAACATGTCCGGGATGAGGCCGCGGCTGGCCTCCCGCTGGCGGTGGAGGCTCTGGCCCAGGCTTGCAATTTCGTCGAGGGCGCCCAGCAGGGCACCCCTGGGCCCGAACTCGTCGCAGGCGCCGGCCTTGATCAGGCTTTCCAGGACCCGCCGGTTAAGCACCCGCGGGTCGACCCGGCCGACGAAGTCCTCAATGCTCTTAAACGGGCCGCCGGACATCCGGGCCGCCACAATGGCCTCGGCCGCGCCCCGGCCCACATTCTTGATGGCCCCAAGGCCGTAGCGGATACTGCCGTCCTCGATGGAGAACTCAACGTCGCTGTGATTTACACTCGGCCCGAGAACCCGGATGCCCATCCGCTGACAGCACGCAACCGAGCTGGCAATCTTCTCGTGGGAATCCATCTGGGCGGAGAGGAGGGCGGCCATGTATTCCGCCGGGTAGTTGGCCTTCAGATAGGCTGTCCGGTAGGCGACCCGGGCGTAGGAGAAGGCGTGGGCCTTGTTGAAGGCGTAGCCGGCAAAGGGTTCAATGAGCTGGAAGATCTGGGCCGCAACCTCCTCGGGGATTCCCTTCGCCCGGGCTCCGGCCAGGAAGGCCTCCCGCTGCTGGCGCATGATCTCGGGGATCTTTTTGCCCATCGCCTTGCGAAAGATGTCCGCCTGGCCCAGGGTGTAGCCGGCGATGGCCTGGACGATAAACAGGACCTGGTCCTGATAGACGATAACGCCGTAGGTGTCCTTTAAAATCGGCTCCAGGGCCGGGTGAAGGTAGGTCACCTGGGTGCGGCCTTCCCGGGCGGCCAGGTACTCGGGGATGTGCTCCATCGGGCCGGGCCGGTAGAGGGCGATCATGGCCGCCAGGTCTGCCACTGAACGGGGCTTCATTTCTTTCAAGTAGCGGGTCATGCCGCCACCTTCCAGCTGGAAGACTCCCACCGTCTCCCCGGCCGAGAGCATCTCGAAGGTCTTCGGGTCGTCCTCAGGGATGGCGTTAAGGTCGATGGTCTCGCCCCGGGTCCGGGCGACGAGCTTAATGGTCTTGTCGATAATGGTCAGGTTTGTAAGGCCCAGAAAGTCCATCTTGAGGAGGCCGATCCGGGCGATGGAATTCATGTCGTACTGGGTCACCAGCGTCTGCGGAACCGGCTCATCGCCCTCGGCCTCCTCGGCCGCCCGGCGGCGGCTGTTCCGGGCCGGCGGCTGGAGGGGCACGTGGTGGATGAGGGGGTCCCTGGAGATCACGACCCCGGCGGCGTGGGTGCTGGCGTGGCGGGCCAGACCCTCGAGCTTCTGGGCCGTGTCGAGAAGCTCCTTGACCTTCGGGTCGGTCCGGTAGAGCTCGGCGAGCTCCTGGTTTTCCTGGAGGGCCCGGGCGATGGTCATGTTCAGGACCTGGGGGATGAGCTTGGCCACCCGGTCAACTTCGGCGTAAGAAAAGCCCAGCGCCCGGCCGACGTCCCGGACGGCCGCCTTCGCCCCGAGGGTTCCGAAGGTGATGATCTGGGCGACGTGGTCGTAGCCGTACTTGCGGACCACATACTCGATCATCTCGTCCCGGCGGTCGTCGGCAAAGTCCATGTCGACGTCGGGCATCTCTTTGCGCTCAGGATTCAAAAACCGCTCGGCGACGAGCTTGTTGGCTACCGGGTCGACCTCGGTGACCCCGAGGCAGTAAAGGACGAGGCTTGCGGCGGCGCTCCCCCTGACCCCGAAGAGGATGCCCCGCTCCCGGGCAAACCGGGCCAGGTCCCAGACGACGAGGATGTAATTGGCAAAACCGGTCTGCCTGATGACGTCGAGCTCGTATTCGAGCCGCCGCCGGAGCTCCTCAGAGGGCTCGCCGTACCGGCGCTTGAGGCCCTCCCGGGCCATCTGGGCCAGGTACTCGAAGGCGGTCAGGCCGGGGGGAGTCTCAATCTCGGGCAGGTGCAGGCGGTCAAACTCGAGCCGGAGCTGACACTTCTCGGCGACCCGGCGGGTATTCTCGACCGCCTCGGGCAGGTCGGCAAAAAGTTCGGCCATCTCGGCCGGACTCTTCAGGTAAAACGAGTCGCCTTCCAGCCGGAGCCGCTTCTCGTCGTGGATGGTCGTGTTCGTGCCGATGCACAGCAGGATATCGTGCACGGCCGCATCCTCGCGGTTGAGGTAATGGACGTCGTTGGTCGCCACAACCGGGATGCCCAGCTCCCGGCCGAGCTCAAGAACCTGCCGGAAAACGGCCCGGTGCTCGGGGTTGCCGTGCTCCTGAATCTCCAGGTAAAAGTCGTCCCCAAAAACCTCCCGGTACCAGCGGGCAGCCGCAACCGCCTCTTCCCGCCGGCCCTCGGCGATAAGCCTCGGAATCTCGCCGTTGTTGCAGGCCGAAAGGACAATGAGGCCCTCGGCGCGCTCGACAAGCCAGCGCCGGTCGATGCGGGGCTTGTAATAAAAGCCCTCAATGTGGGCCCGGGTCACCAGGGCCAGCAGGTTCCGGTAGCCGGCCTCGTTCTTGGCCAGTAAGACGATGTGATAGGGCTGTTTGTCGGCCGGGGTCCGGCTCTCCACCCCCCGCGGCGCCAGGTACCCCTCCACCCCGATGATGGGATTCAGGCCGGCCTCGGTCGCCGCTGTATAGAATTCGATGGCCCCGTAAAGCACACCGTGGTCGGTAAGGGCCAGGCTCTCCATCCCCAGCTCCCGGGCCCGGGCGACCAGCGCCCCGATCCGGCACAGACCGTCGAGCAGGCTGTATTCGCTGTGGACGTGAAGGTGGGTAAACATTCAGGCCTCAACCGGCTGATTGTTCGCTCCTACCCCAGAGATTATAGGCGGCCAATGCCTGCGGCCTGACAAGCAGTAATGTTAATTTGGTGAAAAGTTCGGGCGAACCGGATGCAGGAGCGCAAGATGTTGGGGTGCAGAGTCCGGGCGAACCCAAAATATGGGCGGCCGGACTGAACAGCCGGCCGCCGGGTGGTTCTGGGTGGTAGAAATCTCCGGGGAAAGGTTCAGTCCGGCTTTTCGAGTTCGAAGGCGCGGTGGAGGGCCCGGACGGCCTCGACGACCCGGTCCTCGGCGATGATGCAGGTGATCCGGATTTCGGAGGTGGTGATCATCTCGATGTTGATGTTGTGGCTGGCCAGGGTCCGGAACATCCGGGCGGCGTAGCCGGGGGCGTTCTGCATCCCGGCCCCGACGATGCTTACCTTGGCCAGATTCGTTGCGCTCACGCAGCCGCGGGCGCCGATCTCCCGGGCAACCGGCTGGACGAGGCTGAAGGCCTTTTCCAGGTCGCTCCGGGAAACCGTAAACGAAAGGTCCGTCAGGCCGTCGACGCTGGCGTTCTGAACGATGACGTCGACGCTGATGCCGGCTTCGGCCAGGGGCTCGAAGATCGCGGCCGCAATGCCCGGCCGGTCCGGAACACCCAGGATGGTTACCTTGGCGACGTCCGTATCGTGGGCGATGCCGCGCACCTTGTTTCGCCGCTCCATATCAACCTCCCCGTGAATGAGGGTGCCGGGGGCATCCGTAAAGCTGGAGGCGACCAGGATCGGGATGTTATAAATCGAGCCGATCTCTACGGCCCGGGTGTGCATGACCCGGGCGCCCTGAAAGGCCAGCTCCAGCATCTCTTCGTAGGAAATGTCTCTGAGCTTGCGGGCCTCGGGCACGACCCTGGGGTCGGCGGTGTAGACGCCCTCAACGTCGGTGTAGATTTCACAGCGCTCGGCCCCGAGGCTGGCGGCGAGGGCCACGGCCGTGGTGTCTGAGCCGCCCCGGCCCAGGGTTGTGATGTCCAGCTCGTCGGTGAAGCCCTGAAATCCGGCCACAATGGGGATGCGGCCGGCCGAAAGCTCCTGAACGATGCGGTGGGGGTTGACCGCCATAATTCGGGCCCGACCGAACCGCCGCTCGGTCTTGATTCCGGCCTGGAAGCCGGTCAGGGCAACCGCCTCGTGGCCCAGGTCCCGCAGGGCCATGGCCAGCAGGGCGCACGAGACCACCTCCCCGGTGTGGAGCAGCAGGTCGAGTTCCCGCTCAGGCGGCCTTTTCGTGACCTGGTGGGCCAGGGCGATAAGTTCGTCGGTGGTGTCGCCCATGGCCGAGGCGACGACAACCACGTCGTTGCCGGCTTCCCGGGCGGCGGCAATCCGGCAGGCGACGGCCTTGATCCGCTCGGCGGTGGCGAGGGATGAGCCTCCGTATTTCTGAACAATGAGCCTTTTCATGATGATGACTGCCTGACCGACGGTACTCCGGGGCGGTATCACTGTCGAAGGAGAGTATAGCAACCGTCTTCCGGCGGCCGCAACCGGGGCGGGTTTTGACACCCCGGCCTGAGGTGCCCGATACTTTTATTCGAGCACCGATGGGCAAGTTCTTCATCACGACCCCAATTTACTACGTTAACGACGTGCCCCATATCGGCCACGCCTACACGACGGTGGCGGCCGACGTGCTTGCCCGGTTCCACCGCTGGCTCGGGGATGATGTTTTCTTCCTGACCGGGACCGATGAGCACGGGGTGAACATCTACCAGGTTGCTTCGGCCCAGGGGGTCGACCCGCGGGAGTGGGTCGACCGGATTGCGGCCGAGTTCAAGCGGGCCTGGGCCGACCTGCTCATCAGCAACGATTACTTTATCCGGACGACCGACGCCCGCCATGAGGCCGGCGTCCGGGCCTTCATGGAGCGGCTCTACGCCAGCGGGGATGTTTACAAGGGCCGCTACGAGGGCAAATACTGCGTCAACTGCGAACGGTTTTACTCCGAAGACGAGCTCGTCGACGGCCTTTGCCCGATCCACCTGCGGCCGCCGGTCTGGTACGCCGAAGACAACTACTTTTTCCGACTCTCTAAGTATGCCGACCGGCTGATGGCGGCCATTGAGAATCCCGAGGACCCGAACCACTACGAGGTTGAGCCGACGGCCCGGCGAAACGAAGTCCTCGGCAAAATCCGGGCGGGTCTGCTGGATATCAGCATCTCCCGGGCCATTCCCTGGGGCATCCCCCTGCCCTTTGACCCGGACCAGACGGTTTACGTCTGGGTTGATGCCCTGCTCAATTACATCACGGCCATCGGGTTCCACGACGACCCGGCAACCTTTGAACGCTACTGGCCGGCCGACCTTCACCTGATGGCGAAGGACATCATCTGGTTCCACGCCGTCATCTGGCCGGCCCTTCTGCTTGCGGTGGGACTCCGGCCTCCCCGCCGGGTCTTTGCCCACGGGTTCTTCACCGTCAACGGCCAGAAGATGAGTAAGACCCTGGGCAACGTCATCCGGCCGGGGGACCTGGTCAGGCGGTTCGGGGTGGATGCCACCCGCTGGCTGCTTCTGAGCCAGTTCCCGTTCGGGCAGGACGGCGACATTTCCGAAAGCCTGATGGCCCAGCGCTATAACGCTGAGCTCGCCAATGACCTGGGCAACCTGGTGAACCGCACGGTGGCGATGATTAACCGCTACTGCGAGGGGGTAGTTCCCGAGCCGGGCCCGGAAGAGGGGCCTGACGGGGAGCTCAAGGCGGCCGCGGCCGAGGCCGGCCAGGCGCTTGAGGCGGCCCTGACGGCCCTGGATTTTTCGGGTGCGATCGGGGCGATTAACGGCCTGGTGGCCCGAACTAACCGCTACATCGAGGAGACCGCCCCGTGGAACCTGGCCCGCACTGACCGGCGCCGGCTCGGCACCGTCCTTTACAACCAGGCGGAGGTCCTGCGGGTTCTGGGCCACCTGGTCTCGCCGTTCATGCCGGAAACAGCCCGGACAATCTGTCAGTACATCGGGGTTGACCTTGACCTGTCCCGGCCGCCGGCCGAGACTGTCCGCTGGGGTCAGCTGCCGGCGCAGGTTCGGGTTGAGGCGAACCCCAGGCCCCTCTTTCCGCGGATTTAAATGGGGCCCGGGCGAAGGAGAGCGAGATGGCGACGCTGGAAGTCGGACAGAAGGCACCGGATTTCGCCCTGCCCACCCTGGAGGGGACGACGGTCCGTCTGAGCGACCTGCTCAGGCGGGGCCCGGCTGTGCTGGTGTTCTGGAAGTCGGGCTGCCGGGCCTGCGACCTGGCCTTCCCGTACCTGGAGCGGCTGGCGGAGCTTGCTCCGGATGTCCCGGTTATCGCCGTCGGGCAGGAGACGGCCGATTCGGCCCGGATTTACGTCGCCCAGACGGGCCTGCGGCTTCCGGTAGCCCTGGACGGGCCGGACTACGGGGTCTCGAAGCTTTACGACCCGGCCTTCACCCCGACCATTTTCCTGGTCGGGCCCGACGGCAAAATCCTCTTTAAGGGCGAGGGGTTCTCAAAGGCCGACCTCAACACCCTGGCTGCTAAGGTCGGGGAGCTGACCGGCCGGCCGGTGCCCGAGGTGGCCCCTTTTGACGACGGGGTTCCGGTTTTCCGGCCGGGGTGAACGTCGCGGCATCGGGCCCAGGTCAGGGTCCAGGGAAGCTGAAAGTGGCCGAAGAAAGCCGGCATCACCGGCAGGCTAAAGTCACAACCCGCACCGGCGACGACGGCTACACAAGCCTGCTCGGCCAGGGCCGGGTGCCGAAGTATCACCCCCAGCCCGAGGCCTACGGGACCGTCGATGAGGCGACTTCGGCCCTGGGGTTGGGCCGGGCGCTGAGCCGGGACCCGCGGGTCCGGGAGATCGTCTACCAGGTCCAGCAGGACCTCTATATCATGATGGCTGAGCTTGCGGCGACGCCCGAGGCCCGGGACCGGTTGCGGCGGCGGACCACGGCGGAGGATGTGGCCCGGCTTGAAGGCTGGATTGAAGAGATAAAGGGGCGGGTTGAGATCGCCCCCAGGTTCGTCATGCCGGGCGACTCGGTTGCCGGGGCCGCCTTCGACCTGGCCCGCACCGTCATCCGCCGGGCCGAGCGGCTTGTCGCCCGGCTGGTTCACGAGGGCCACCTGACCAACCGGGAGATTCTCAGGTATCTAAACCGGGCGTCGGACCTGGCCTTTGTCATCGCCCGGCTGGAGGATGCCAGTGCCAGCGGGTAGCGCCCGCCGGGATGTCGTCCCAACCGGGACGGTCGCCGAGAATGTGGCGGCCGTTCGGGCCCGAATCGAAGCCGCGGCCCGCCGGGCCGGCCGGTCGCCAGACCGGGTTCGGATTGTGGCCGTGAGCAAGGGTTTTCCGGCGGAAAGGATCCTTGAGGCGGTTGCCGCCGGTATAACCGACATCGGTGAAAACCGCCTCCAGGAGGCCCTGCCGAAGGTGGGCTGGCTTAAGGGGCGGGGAGTTAATGTCACCTGGCATTTTGTCGGCCACCTGCAGACGAACAAGGTGAAGGGCGTTCTGGCCCACTTTGATATCATCCACTCGGTGGATTCGGTCCGGCTGGCCCGGGAGATTTCCCGGCGGGCGACCCGGCCGGTGCCGGTGCTTCTGCAGGTGAACGTGGCGGCCGAAGCGACGAAAGGTGGCTTTATCCTTGAGCCGGTCCTGCCCGACCGGGACCTTTTCTGGTCGGCCTGGGAGGAGATTCAGGCCCTGCCGAACCTGGATATCCGGGGCCTGATGACCATCGCGCCGCAGGCCGAGAATCCGGAGGAGGCCCGGCCGGTCTTTCGCCGGCTCCGGGAGCTGGCCGAGGGCCTGGGCCTGCCGGAGCTTTCCATGGGGATGACCGAGGACTACGAGGTGGCCGTTGAGGAAGGGGCGACGATGGTCCGGCTGGGCCGGGCGATCTTTGGGGAGCGGCCTGCCCGATGAAGGTGGGGATAGTCGGCGGCGGGGTGATGGGTGAGGCGTTTGTGGTCGGCCTCACCACCCGGCAGATTGCGTCGGCCGCCGAGGTGGCCGTCAGCGATATCCGGGAAGACCGGCTTTGCGAGCTGGCCAACCGCTACGGGGTGGCGGTAACCACCGACAACGTCGAGTGCGTGCGGGGCCGGGACGTGGTCATCCTGGCCGTCAAGCCCCAGTCCCTCCCCGAGGTCTACGCCGACCTGCGGGGTCAGCTGGACCCGGGTCAGCTGGTGGTCTCGATTGTTGCCGGGGCCCGGCTCGCCCAGCTCACCATCGGACTCGACCACGAGCCCATCGTCCGGGTCATGCCGAACCTGCCCGCCCAGATCGGGGAGGGGGTAAGCGTCTGGACGGCCGCCGCCGGGGTCTCGGCCGAACAGCGGGAGCTGGCCCGCCGGATTCTGGGTGCCCTGGGCCGGGAGATCGCCGTCCCCGACGAGCTTTATATTGACATGGCCACCGCCGTTAGCGGGAGCGGTCCGGCCTACATTTTCCTGTTCATGGAGGCGATGGTTGACGGGGCGGTCCACATCGGTCTGCCCCGGGAGGTTGCCCGGGAGCTGGTCATCCAGTCCTTTGTCGGGTCTGCCCTCTTCGCCCGTCAGGCCGGGCGGCACCTGGCCGAGCTCAGGAATATGGTGACATCGCCCGGCGGCACCACCACCGAAGGCCTCCTGATGATGGAGGATGCGGGCATTCGGGCCGCGATTATTCGGGGTATTGTCGCCGCCTACGAGAAATCCCGAAGTTTGGGGCGGTAAATGTCTTTTGAAGAGCTGCTCATCGCCTTTGTCGCCTATTTTTTTCAGCTCCTCAGCGCGGCCATCTTCATCCGGGCCCTGCTCTCCTGGTTTCCGGTCGGCCGGGACAACCCGCTGGTGGTTTTCCTGGACCGGGTTACCGAGCCGGTTCTGGCTCCCCTCAGGCGGGTGATCCCGCCCATCGGCGGGGCCATCGACATAACACCGATTGTGGCGATTCTGCTTCTGCAGTTCTTATCGCAGATCCTTTTCGGTGCCCTCCGGTAAGTCTGCCTCCGGAACGGACTGCGACCCGACGTAAATTCGGGGCACCCGGGGGGTCAGCCGGGTCAGGAGTTCGTAGGGGATCGTTTCGGCCAGCTCAGCGAGCTCGTCCAGGGTTACTTCTTCGTCGCCCTGCCGGCCTACCAGAACAACCTCGTCCCCAACCGCCACTTCGGGCAGGTGGGTCACGTCAGCGGTGAGCAGGTCCATGGAAACCCGACCAACAACGGGGCACCGCCGGCCCCGGATGAGAACAACGCCCCGATTTGAGAGCTGACGGGGATAGCCGTCGCCGTAGCCGCCGGCGACCAGGGCGATCCGGCTGGACCGGCGGGCTACCCAGGTGCGGCCGTAGCCGACGGTTTCGCCAGGACCGACCTCATGCACACGAATTACCCGGCTCTTGAGCGTAAGGGCCGGGCGCAGGGCCACGGTCCGGCCGACGTGCCGGGAAGGGTAGTAGCCGTAAATCCCGATGCCGGCCCGGACCAGGTCCAGCCGGAACTCGGGCAGGTCGACGGCCGCGGCGGTGTTGGCCGCATGCCGGAGGGCCACCGCCGGCAGGGCGGCCGTGACCTCGTTAAACCGGGCAAGCTGTTCGTAGGCGAAGGTCCGGTCGGCCTCATCGGCGGTGGCCAGGTGGGTCCAGAGGCCCTCGACCCGGAGCCGGGAATACTGGGCGAGGTGGTTCAGAAAGGCTGGAGCTTCCGATGGAAGGATGCCGTAGCGGTGCAGGCCGGTGTCTATTTTAACGTGGACCGGGAGGGGCCGGGATTGGGCCTCGGCCGCCCGGGCCAGGGCTGCGGCGGCGCCGGGCTCGCAGACGGTCGGGGTCAGGCCGGCCCGGACCACCTGGTCGGCCAGGACCGGAACCGTCGGACCGAGAATGAGGATAGGGGCGCTGATGCCGGCGGCCCGGAGGGCAAGCCCTTCCTCGGGTCGGGCGACGCACAGGCCGCTGGCCCCACTTGCCAGGGCGACCCGGGCCACGGGCACGGCCCCGAGGCCGTAGCCGTCAGCTTTTACCACCGCAAAGAGCCGGGCCGGCCTGACCAGGCGGGCGAGGTTCCGGGTATTGGCCGCGACCGCGTCGAGGTCAACCTCGGCCCGGACAAGGCCGCAGTTCAGGGGACCAGGGTCCACTCCACCGGGAGCTGGTAGCGGAGGACCCGCCGGACCGAGCCGTCCTCGGCCCGAACTCGAACCCGCCCGACCCGGCGGATCTCGGCGTAGGTATTCTGAATCTGGACGATCCGGCGGGCGTTTAGATTAAACAAGACTACCCCGGCCCGGGCGGGCCGCAGACTCGCCTCCCGGGTGACATCATCGACCACCCGGAAAACGGGCTGTTCCCTGGGGGAGCTCCGGGCGAGGGCGGCGTGAATGTGGCGGTAATTTCCGAAAGTATTGTGCTCGTCAAAGACGGCAAGGCCGGCCTCAACGTACTCCCGGACCCAGGGGTAGTACTCCCCGGCAAAGGCGAGGAACTGGTCCAGGGTGCGCGGGTTCCGGGAGCAGGCCGCGACCAGGGCCGGCAGGGCCTCGCAGGGGGCGACGAAGCTGACAGCGCCGCTGGAGTCGATAACGGTGAAGCGCATGACGTCATTCATAGCCGGTCGATCCCAGTCTATCAACCGCCGGAAGGCCGTGTCAAAACCCGCGGGCAGGAAGGCCTGGGAGCCGTCGGACGGCGTTACCCTCGGGCGGGATTAGGGGGCGAATTTGGGGTACGAGAGCCCGGCGCGCCCGGAGGGATTCGAACCCCCGACCCTCTGGTCCGAAGCCAGATGCTCTGGTCCGCTGAGCTACGGGCGCATAATGAAGTGGGGTGGGTGATGGGATTCGAACCCACAACCTCCTGAGCCACAGTCAGGCGCTCTGCCGTTGAGCTACACCCACCACCGGCAAGCTCACACCCAAACAAATTATACCCACCCCTGGCCCAATCGCCAACTCCTGGCCCGCACCTTTGCCCGGCTCGCGCAGGCCGGGGGAAGATATTGGCGGTGCCGAAGCGGCGGTCTGGCTGGTAGCGGTCCTCGCCCCGGTCCGGGCCTGTCAGCGCCGGATAAGGCCGGGGGGTGCCGTAAAAACCAGAAATCCCCGAAGCTTCCGAAAGATTGCCGACTGCGGGTACTGGGTAATTCGGCCCTGGCTGCCGAAAAGGATTCGTGGAATAATATTCGACAACCTTGCGGAGCGCCCATGCGGAGGATGTTCTTTTTGACCCTGGTAGTTGCCAGCATCCTTGTCCTGTCGGCAGCCGCCTTCGGCGGCGCCGCCGGCGCCCGGCCTGACCCGCCTCGCCCGCCGGAACCGGCCGGCGCCCCACTGGTCCAGTCCGGCTTCCGGCTGTTCCTGCCCTCACTGGCCTACGTCCAGCCGCCGGCCTGCGACCCGATTCCGGGCCAGACCTACAAGGCGATTCCCATCGAGGGCTCGCCCACCACAAGCCCGCCGGCCGAACAGCATCCGGACATCAACGCCCTGGCCGTCCGGGGCTATGTTTTAACAAATGCCCCGAAGACCCTGGTGAACTACGGCGGGGGGTCGGACCCGGCGGCGCCCCAGCTTTACACGATGTTCCTGGACAGCCGGGTACCGCAGTTTCCCAACGTTTATCAGGTCTACGACTGGAACTGGGCGACCAACAGCCGGGGAGGCCTGATCGCCACCTGGCCGGTTACCCTGCTGGGGATGGGTACGAGCTGGGGCGAGGTTGTGCGGCTTCCGGCCAGGTACAGTGGGGCCTCTGACATCTACCAGGGGGTGTACTGGGCGCTGGTGCTTTACGCTTCGACCGAGCGGATAACCTTCGTTTACACCCGCCTAGATACGGTGGCTCAGGGCTACACCATCCACGTCGAGGGCCTCTGCGTCGAGCCCGGCCTCTTAAGCCTTTATCAACAGCAGAATGCGGCCGGCCGCTGGTACCTGCCAGCTCTTAAATGGCAGCAGCCGTTTGGCCGGGCCAACGGCTCCGAGATTAAGGTTGCCATTCGGGATACCGGCTCCTTTATGGACCCCCGCTCCCGCAAGGACTGGTGGCAGGGCCGGTAAACTCCGGCACGAATCCGGCCCGATCAGCTAAAATTGCGCAGACCACCTCCGGGAGGAACAACTGGCCATGTCTGACCGCACGCCCGAACTTGAGCGCCTCTACGAAGCCGCCCGCAGGTACTGCAACTGGGGGAAATGGGGCCCTGATGATGAGGCCGGCACCCTGAATTACATCACGCCCGAAGACATCGTCAGTGCCGCCCGCCTGATCCGCAAGGGTCGGGTCTTCTCCCTGGCCATACCCTTTGGGGCGAGCGGCCCCCAGCGGGGCGGCCTGCGCCGGTTCAACCCGATGCATTTCATGCTTCGGGACGGCTCGGATGTGGTGGTCGGGGCCATTCCGGGAATGCCCCCTGGCATCGGCGGGGCGGATGACGTGGTTATCCTGGCCACCCACGGGGCGACCCACTGGGATGCCCTGGCCCACATTATCTTCGATAACAAGATGTGGAACGGCTACGAGGCAACCCGGGTGAGCAGTCTGGGGGCGTCGAAAAACAGCATTATGAGCTACCGGAACCGCATCGTCGGCCGGGGCGTCCTCCTTGATGTGCCGCGGGCGAAGGGGCGCAAATACCTCGAGCCGGGCTACGGCATCACCCCGGCCGAGCTGGACGAGACCGCCCGGGCCCAGGGGGTAGCGGTGGGCCGGGGCGACATCGTGCTGGTCCGGACCGGCCACATCGCCCTGTGCCGGGAGCGGGGCGACTGGGGCGATTATGCCGGCGGGGATGCGCCCGGCCTGACATTCGAAACCCTCGGCTGGCTTTACGAAAAGCAGGTCGCGGCGGTGGCCAGCGACACCTGGGGCGTGGAGGTCCGGCCGAACGAGCTTCCCACCATTAACCAGCCCTGGCACCGGGTGGCGATTCCCCAGATCGGCCTGGCCGTCGGGGAGATCTTTGACCTGGAAGAGCTGGCCGAAGACTGCGCCGCCGACGGGGTCTATGAGTTCTTCGTGGTGGCCGTGCCCCTGCCCCTGGAAAACGCCGTCGGCGGCCCGGTGAACCCGGTCGCAATTAAATAGCCGGCGCCGGGCCGAACCCCCGGGCGGCTGGGCGCCCTTTTGCGGACAGGGAGCCGGCTGGTTTAGACTGGGTGTAGAAGCCTCGGGGGTTGGGTCGGCATGGGCGATAGTGACGGGCGACCCAAAATTGTTCTCCGCAAACCGGCCCCGACCCAGCCGGCCCGGACCGCTGCCGAGTCGGCGATGCCCCCGGTCCGGCGTGTCCTCCGGGGGCCCATGCGGGTCCTGGGGCTGCCGGTCGCCGGGGTCAGGTTCTTCATCCGGGGTCTGGATGTTCTGCTCCGGTGGGCCTACGGCATCCGGGAATTCTCGCCGGACCCCGACTGCATCTTCCGCATTGCCCGGGAGCGAAGTCCCGAGACGGTCTGGCTTTCCGATGGAACCGTAGTGAAGAAGGGCGACCCCGTCCTGGGGCTTCATTTCTGGAATGAGCACATCCCGCCGATGGGCCCGGCCGGGCCCGACTTTGCCTGGGGCCTCAAGTTCTACCGCCGCCTCGGGAAGTCCCTCCGGGCCCTGGCCCGCTACATCCGGACCCACGACGAATTCCGGGACATTGTCGCCCTTTACGGCGAGGTTTCATTTCCGGCCGAGCCGGGCCTCGGCCGCTACAGCCGCCTGCTCCGAACCCTGGGTTTTGACTTCAAACCGTTTCCCCCGCCGGGTCCCCTGGGCCGGGTTGCCCACTTCTTCCAGCACCTCTACACCTGGGCCCTGATCTGGGTTTTCAACCCGTCGAGCCTCCGGCGGAAGAACGTTCTTGCGGCCGAGCGGGGCCGGCTCTGGATATCCCGGGCGGAACTGCTCCGGCGCTATCCGGACTGATGGCGGTTGGAAGCTCCTTCGGCGGCAGGGTCCGCCGCTGGGCGCACCTGGGCGCCTCCGGCGTGGTTGCCCTGAGCCTCGCTTACCACGTCCTTGCCATCTTCGAGGTGGTGGCGTTCGTCCGCCACTGCCGGCGGGTGCGGCCGGGCGGATTTGGGCCGACGGTAACCGTGCTCAAGCCCGTGGCGGCCTGGGACAGGCGGGTCTACGACAACCTGCTCACTTTCTGTCGGCAGGACTACCCGGCATTTCAGCTGGTTATCGGCGTGAAGGCCTCGGATACGACGGCCGGCCTTGAGCCGCCCCCGGACTTCACAGCCTGTTCGCCGGGGTGCACGGCCGAACTCGTCGTCTGCGAGAAAGAGCTCGCCGTAAACCCGAAGGTCAGCCAGCTCATCCGGCTCGAGGGGCGCGCCTGGGGCGCCGTCGTCATCGTCAGCGACGATGACATCCGGGTCGAACCGGATTACCTCGCCCGGGTGGTCCTGCCGTTTCAGGACCCGACGGTCGGGGCGGTCACCTGCCTTTACGTATCCCGGACGGCCCCAACCCTGGCGGCGGCCGTCGAGGCCCTGGCCGTCAACGTCGACTTTGCGCCGGCGGTTCTGGTGGCCCGGCGGCTCTTCGGCGTGAGGTTCGCCCTGGGGGCGAGCCTGGCCGTCCGCCGGGAAATCCTGGCGGCCGTGGGCGGATTCCGGGCGGTCGGCGACTACCTTGCCGACGATTACCAGCTGGGCCGGCAGGTTCTGGCCCGGGGCTTCCGCCTTGCCCTGGCCCCCTATATCGTCGAGAACACCCTCCCGCCCATGGACCTTGTTTTTCTTTTCCGGCACCAGCTCCGCTGGAGCCGCACAAACCGGGTCTGCCAGCCGGTCGGCTGGTTTTTCAGCGTCATAACCCAGCTCTTCGCCTGGACCCTGGTCTTGGCGGCTCTCCGGGGCCTTGACGGCCGGGGCCGGGCAGTCCTGAGCGGGGTTGTCGCTTTCCGGCTGGCCGGTGCGTACGTTATCAACCGGGAGCTCGGGGGCCTGCGGCCCTTCTGGAAGTACGTCTGGCTCATCCCCCTGAAGGACCTCTTCAGCACGGCGATGTGGGCGCTCAGCTTTACCGGCCGGCGGGTCCACTGGGCCGGCCGCGACTACGTGGTCTCGGCCGACGGCCGAATGCGGCCCGCTACCGGCCGGAAAGCTGTTCCGCCAGCTCGCTGAAGGTCGTCAGGTTAATTCCCCGGCGGACGACTACCGCCCGAACTTTCGGGCTGGTCAGGGCCTCGAATTCGGTCCGGCCCGCCGGGGTGTCAAACCGGGGGTGGGCGTAGAGCTCGAACCGGCCGGGCGGAAGTATCCCCAGAAGCCGTTCGAGGTAACCTTCGGTCAGGCGGCCCGTCTGGTAGAGGCCGAAGACCCCGTCCAGCACCAGGAAACCCCGCTCAACAAGGCGGGGCCGGTAAAGCCGGCCGAAGAGCCCGAATATGACGGCGTAGGCCAGTTTGCGGCCGGGGTCGCTCCAGTCAATCCGCAGGGAAAACCACGGCTCGGCGGGGAGCCGGACCCGGCGGACCCCAACCGCTTCGGCGACCTCCAGGACCAGCGGGAAAACCGTTGGGTGGACGTGAAAGTGCAGGTGGCTGTTCAGGTGGTCGAGGGGCAGGCCGGTTTTGATAAACCGGTCCACCTGGGCCTCGACCTCGGCCCGGAGCTGGTCCCGGGCCGAGCGGCGGGCCCACCAGCGCGCCCCGGCCGTGACCGGGTCGGCCGGAAACCGGCCGTCCCGGTCGACCAGGTCGGGAATTCGGTCCGGCAGCAGGCAGGCGCGGCCCCCGATGAGAACCAGATGCAGGCCGACCCGGAGGCCGGGAGAGGACCTGGCCAGGTCGACGGCATCCTCAAAAGCCGGGCCGGTGACCATCAGGCTGGCGCTGGTGACGATGCCCTCCCGGTGGGCCGCGATGATCGCGGCGTTGGCGGCCGCCGAGTCGCCGAAGTCGTCGGCATTCGCCACCAGCCAGGGGCTACTCCCCGGGGGTGGGGCCGCGGCCTGATTGGCTGAAGCTTTAGCTGACATTGACCCGGGACCTCTGGTTTATAATTATTCTGGTTTTGTGTGCTCGATCGCAGATACCGGCCTGCCGCAGAACTCCACCGGTGCTGGCCCCCGTGTCCGCTGAACTCGACGGCGTCCTCGAAACGTTCCTGGCCCTGACCGAAGCCGCCGGCCTTGAGCTTCGAGAGGAGGAGCGGACCGACGACTTCTTCGCGGGTATCTTTGTCCCCGTCGGGGCCGATGAGGCCGCTGATTTCTGGGCCGAGGTGGACCTGGAAGTCGGGCTCGCCGGGCGGCAGGTCGCGGTCGAAGCCCGCTTTCCCCTGCCAACCCCGACCGGGAGCATCCACCCGCTGGAGCTGGCCGAAGCCTATCAGGTTATTGACGGCTGGCTCCGGCGCCAGCCCTTTCAGGTCCGGCCCGAGGTCCGGTTTGCCGGAAGCCTTACCCGCCAGGGGGAACTTATCCTGGACGAGTTATACCTGCGCTGGCGGTGGCAGCTGCTTGCCCTGGCGGAGGACGCCTGGGCGGTGCGGGTCTGGCATCCGGACGGGCCCGGGGCCGGCTGGCGGGAGGCGGGGCGGTGGGCCGGGCTGCGGGAAGCCCTTGAGCCGGTGGCCCAGGAGGTTGCGGCCGCCGTCCGCCGGCTCGGCGGGGAGGACCAGGCGCTGGCCACCCTGTTTTAAAAGCGCGGCCGTGGAAAAACCGGTGGTTTACCCCGGTCCCGGCTTAGAACTTATGTACGATAATCCAGGTTGATGGTTATAGTTTAGAGGGGGGCTGGATTGATGCCGAAATTTATCTTTGTCACCGGCGGCGTGGCAAGCTCCGTGGGTAAGGGGGTGACAGCGGCCTCCATCGGCCGCCTCCTCAAGAGCCGCGGCATCGCCGTATCCGCCCAGAAGCTTGACCCGTACATCAACGTGGACCCCGGCACCATGTCCCCGTATCAGCACGGGGAGGTTTTCGTCACCGACGACGGGGCCGAAACCGACCTGGACCTGGGCCATTACGAGCGGTTCCTGGACGTCAACCTCAACCGGGGCTCGAATGTGACGACCGGCCAGGTGTACTCGGCGGTCATCGCCAAGGAGCGGCGGGGCGACTTCCTTGGGGGGACCATTCAGGTCATTCCCCACATCACCAACGAGATTAAAGACCGGATCATGCGGGTTCCCCGGCAGACCGGGGCCGAGGTGGTCATCGTCGAGGTGGGCGGAACCGTCGGCGACATCGAGGGCCTGCCGTTTCTGGAGGCCATCCGGCAGATGCGCAAGGACGTCGGTCGGGACAACGTCCTCTATATCCACGTCACCCTCCTGCCCTACATCGCCTCGACCAGGGAATTGAAGACCAAGCCGACCCAGCACAGCGTCAAGGAGCTCCGGTCCATCGGCATCCAGCCGGACGTCATCGTCTGCCGGAGCGACTACCCGGTTCCCGACAGTGTTCGGGAAAAGATCGCCCTCTTTTGCGACGTTGAGCCCGAGGCCGTTGTGCCCCTGCTGACGGTGGATACCCCCTACGAAGTGCCCCTGATCCTGGAGGAGTGGGGCCTGGGCGAGTTCATCGTCGAGCGGCTCGGCCTCAAACCCACCCGGAATGACCTGGACGAGTGGCGCCGGCTGGTCGAAAAGATCAAGGCCCCAAAGCCGGCGGTCACCATCGCCCTCGTGGGCAAGTACATCGAGCTCCAGGATGCCTATATCAGCGTGCGGGAGGCCCTCACCCACGCCGCCCTGGCCCACGACCGGCACGTGGAGATCCTCTGGCTCGACGCCGAGGAGGTCGCCCTCGGAAACTGCACCCACGCCCTCGGCCGGGCCCAGGGGATCGTAGTTCCAGGCGGCTTCGGCTACCGGGGAATCGAGGGCAAGATCGGGGCCGCCCGGTACGCCCGGGAGCACCAGGTACCGTACCTGGGGCTCTGCCTCGGGATGCAGGCGATGGTTATCGAGTTCGCCCGGTATCTGCTCAAGACGGATGAGCCGAACTCGACCGAATTCGACCCGGAGACCCGCTACCCGGTTATCGACCTGCTGCCGGAGCAGCGGGAAATTGACCGCAAGGGCGGGACGATGCGGCTCGGGGTCTACCCCTGCCACCTGGTACCCGGCACCCGGGCCTGGGAGGCCTACGGCGAGCCCATCGTTTACGAGCGGCACCGGCACCGGTACGAGTTCAACAACGACTACCGGGAGCTTTTGACCTCCGGGGGGATGGTCTTAAGCGGCCTCTCTCTGGACGGCCGGCTGGTAGAGATCGCCGAACTGCAGGACCACCCCTGGATGCTGGGAACCCAGTTCCACCCGGAGTTTAAATCCCGGCCGAACCGGCCCCACCCGCTCTTTAAGGCGTTCATCGGGGCGGCCAAAGACGTCCTCCGGGAGGGGGACCAGCAGCCCCTGCCCCTGGCGGTGGCCGAGTCGCAGTAAGGGGCCGGGCTCAGGCTTCGGGCCGGACCGGGGCCGGCACGGCGAGCCGCTCCAGGAGGGCGGCGGCCGCCCCGACCGGGTCCAGCTCGCCGGCCTCAACCCGCCTGACCAGCCCTTCAAACTCGGAGCCGGCGGCGGGGTCGCGGCTCAGCCGGCGCAGGAGCAGGGCCTCAAGTTCCCGCCAGATGGCCTTACGCAGGGCGGCCCGGCGCCGGGCCGCCCCCTCGCCGCTCTTGCTCAGGTACTCCTGGTGCTGGTCGACGGCTGAAAGAAGCTCCGGAAGCCCGGTGCCGTCGGCGGCCGCAGTCTTTATTATCGGGGGCGTCCAGCCCCGGTCTTCGGGCCGGACCCCGAGCCGGAGAACCGACCGGAGCTGGGCGGCCAGCTGGTCGGCTCCCTCCCGGTCGGCCTTATTGACGACGATGATGTCGGCGATTTCGATGAGCCCGGCCTTCAGGGCCTGGATTTCGTCCCCCTGTCCAGGCATCAAAACCAGGACGGTCGTGCCGGCGATGGCCGCAACCTCCACCTCGTCCTGGCCGGCCCCCACCGTTTCGAGCAGAACAACCTCGTAGCCCAGGGCATCAAGGACCGTGACCAGGCGGCCGGCGGCCCGGGCAACCCCACCGACCGCCCCCCGGGTCGCCAGACTCCGGATGTAGACGCCGGGGTCGGATGCCAGCTCCTGCATCCGGATGCGGTCCCCCAGGAGGGCGCCGCCGGTCAGGGGACTGGTCGGGTCGACGGCCAGCACCCCAACCCGCTGACCCCGGTCCCGGTAGGCCCGGGCCAGGCGGCCGATGAGGGTGCTCTTGCCGACCCCCGGCGGCCCGGTGATGCCGACGACCCGGGCCCGGCCCGAATCTTTAAAAAGCCGGCGCCAGGCCGCAAGCCCCAGGTCGGTCTCGTCCTCAACGTTTCGCAAAAGACGGGCAACGGCCCGCTCGTCGCCGGACCGGGCCGCCTCAATAAGGGCCAGGGCCTGCTCCTCCGGGCTCAAGGCTCCAGGACCACCTCGCCGCTCTTGCCGCCCCGCTTGCGGGCAAGCCGGACCGCCTCGATCCGGATCGCCGGGTCGACCCCCTTGCACATGTCGTAGACGGTCAGGGCGGCAACGGCAACGGCCGTAAGGGCCTCCATCTCCGCCCCGGTCCGGCCGTTCACCCGCACGGCGGCCTCGATTTCGACGGCGCTCAGTTCGTCGTTAAACGCAAACCGCATTTCAACGGCGTTGATGAGCAGCGGGTGGCACAGGGGGATAAGCTCCGGGGTCCGCTTGGCCGCCATTACGCCCGCCACCTGGGCCACCGCCAGCACGTCGCCCTTGGCAACCTGGCCCCGGCGGACCAGCTCCAGCGTCTCCGGCCGCATAACCACCCGGCCCCGGGCAACGGCCTCCCGCTCGGTCTCGGGCTTCGCCCCGATGTCGACCATCCGGGCCCGGCCGGAGGCATCCAGGTGGGAAAAAGGCCTATCCGCCAATCTGGATCATCCTTCTCAGGTTGGGGATGATGCCCTCGTTTACCAGGTGGCGCTCGGGCTTGGTCTGGATGGCCGCCCGCAGGAGGGCCTCAAGCCCGGCCTCGTCAAGCCCGGCCCGCAGCGGCCCCATCAGGTCGATTTCGTGGTCCGTAAGCAGACAGAGCCTTAGCTTGCCGTCAGCCGTAAGCCTGACCTTGTTGCACCGGGCACAGAAATGCTCCTCGGTTATCGGCCGG
>Ga0101941_1000344_pt1 | contig 89897 bp, 76 predicted proteins | sample DewCreD2012metaG_3_FD_75242 | JGI IMG/M metagenome (GOLD analysis project Ga0101941, IMG submission 75242) | Hot spring sediment bacterial and archeal communities from British Columbia, Canada, to study Microbial Dark Matter (Phase II) - Dewar... ... | reverse complement strand
CATCGCTGGCGTTCCTCCTTGCATAGTTTCCAGTATTGTTGGATATCAGGAACGCCAGCTTTTTTTCAACCAGTAGAGCAGTAATGTATCGTCCTGCAGCTGGTAACAATCTCTTGGCGCATCTACCCCTGTTCCCTTGACATTTTCCCCTTCGCTGGTTTATACTCTATCTGGTGTTATCCGGCCGGAGTGGCGGAATGGTAGACGCGCCCGCCTCAAAAGCGGGTGCCGAACAGGCGTGGGGGTTCGAGTCCCCCCTCCGGCACCATCGGTTAACCATCCGATTCAGGGATATAGTACTTATGTTGCCCCGCCTCGACGGGGCAATTTTCTTGAGGAGCCGTCCGATGCAAAAGCCAGCCTCCTTGTCCGATTGGTTCGGCAGCAACACGCCCGCTTCGTACGGCGACGCCCGCGCGGAGTATACCGCCCTGCGCAGAGGCGCTGTGGTGTTCGACATGAGCACGCTCGGCAAGCTACGCATCACCGGCGGCGACCGCATTGCCTACCTGCAGGGGCAGCTCAGCCAGGACATTATGCCTCTGCAGGAAGCAGGGTGTGGCGCATACTCCTGCCTGTTGAAACCCACCGGACAGATGCTTTCGGACATGGTGTTGTTCTCCACGGGTGACGCTATCGTTGTGCTGACCCCGCCTCAGACGCGCCGCACTGTGCAGGAACGACTGGAGCAGTTCGTCATTATGGAGGACGTGGAGATAGAGGACATAACCGAAAGCCATGTTTTGTTACACGTTGCCGGGCCGCTCTCCGCCAGTCGGCTGGAACCGTTTGGGGTGGCGGGGGCATTGCCTCTCTGGTACGGCAGAGAGATTACGTGGCAGGAGTGCCCGCTGTACGTGGTACGCACCGACCGATGCGGTGAGCAGGGTTACGACCTTCTGGCTCCTGCGGAAAGCGCATCCGAACTCCGGCAGGCACTGCTGGACGCAGGCGTGCAACCGGCAGGCATTGAAGCGTTCAACGTGCGCCGGGTGGAGGCGGGCATTCCGCTGTTTGGAGTGGATATGGACGAAAGCACCATTCCTCTGGAGGCAGGGCTGGGCGAGCGTGCCATCAGCTTCACCAAAGGCTGTTACACCGGACAAGAGGTGATACACCGGATTTTCTCGCGCGGGCACACGAACCGCTCGCTCGTTGGACTGCGCCTGTTGGCAGAGGTGTTACCGCCGTACGGCGCGCTCATCAGTGCAGGTGACCGTCGGGATGCGGGCTGGGTGACCAGCGCAGTGCGTTCTCCTTCGCTGGGTGCGGTGATTGCTCTGGGCTATCTGCGCAACGAATACACCGCGTCCGGCACAGGGGTTGTGGTTCAGCACGAATCATCCCCGATAGAAGCGCAGGTCGTTCCGTTGCCTTTTGTGGAGCCGAGCCGTGCTTGACGCCGCGTTGCTGTTCTTCATCAACGTGTTGTGGGCGGCGGCGTATCCGATGGCGAAGTTCGCCATCAACGGTGGGGTTCCGTCGGTGACGCTGGCGTGGGCACGGTGGGCGGTCGCCATGCTCTTGTTGCCCCTGTTTGCCCGATTTGTGCTGCGAGTACCGCTGAGACTGCCTCGCTCTGACCTGCTGCGCGCGCTTGCGCTGGGCGCGATGGCTCTGGGGCTGGTGCATATTCTGGTATTTGTTGGGCTGAGGTACACCACCGCGGTGGATGCCACCCTGCTGCTGGCGGGAGAACCTCTGGTGATGGCGGTGATGTCCCTCTTGCTGTTGCGCGAAGGGATGACGAGGCAGGCGGCGTGGGGGATGGTACTGGGGTTCGTGGGCGCGTATCTGCTCATCAATCGAGGGTGGATACCTCCGCTAAACGATAGCGGCACATTGATAGGCAACCTGCTGGTGGCGGCGTCGGTGCTGGTTGAGGGCACAGGCACGGTGCTCTCACGCGGACTGACCCGCCGACACAGCGGTATCGTGGTGTTGTTCTGGGAGAGCGTGGGCGCAACGATTGCTCTGGCGATACCGGCATACCTGTTCTGGGCAAGTGCGCCGGTTGTGCCGTCTCCATCTGCACTGGGGGCGGTGCTCTATCTGGGCGTGGTGAACAGCGCGTTCTGCTACGCGGTGTGGTTTGTGCTGATGGAGAGGCACCATGTAGGCAACATGGGCGTGTTTATCTTTGTGCAGCCGGTGTTTGGTGCGCTGATGGGCGTGCTGTGGCTGAAGGAGCCGTTCGGCGTGTACACTGCTGTTGGCTCGGCGATGGTGCTGAGCGGTGTGTGGTTGACGACGCGCACCACCGCTGGAGAACAGGCGGAAATAGCCCACGGATGAACACATCCGTCTCATCCGTGCGTATCCGTGTGCCCCTCCATCTGCTACACAGGCATTGCATTCGGCGTGGGGCGGTGCTATACTAAGACAGGTGGAACTTTTGACAGATTCGTTGCGTCTGCATAGGCGGAAGGACGGTGAAGCACGATGAATCAGAAAGTGGCTCTCATCGGGGCAGGAGTGCTGGTGATTCTGCTGGCAGGCATCTTATTGGGACGGCATCTCTTCCCGATTACCCATCGCGAGGCGAGTGCGCCGCCCGGTGGCAACGTTCTGCTCGCACCTGCTCCGCAGCTTCCTGATACGAGCCTGTTGCGGGCGGAAGGCGAGGCGCAACCGCCGCCGCAGGAGACGCCAAAGCGCGCGCCTGACGACATTATCGACTACCTGAAGCATTTGCAGAGGGTGGAAACGCAGCGTCAGGCGATGCAGCGCGACCTGACCCCGGCGTTCAACGCTTTCGTCAATGCGGTGGCGATGCGGGCGACTATTGAGGAGGAGGAAATCCAGCGGCGTATGAGCGCGGTGCAGCAGGCTCCGCAGGACTATTCGCAAAAGTGGGCGCAACTCAGCCAGCTCTTTGAGGCAAAGCAGCCGCCGCCTGCGTGCCAGCCCCTGCACGAAGCTTATCGCAAGATGCTGGCATCCACCATCGCGTACATGACGAAAGTGTACCTCGCCTTGCAGCAGGCACAGACCGACCCCAACGCCGCTCTGCAGGCATTGTCGCAGATGCAAGGTACGGCATCCACCGATGTGGACACACAGATTCTGCAGGCGAACTACGAGCTCCAGCAGGTGCTGGATAAATACAACCTGCGTAACTATTTCCCCGGCTTCGTGATTAGCGGAGACGGCGGATTGAACCTGCGCAGTATCTTCGGGGGTTAACCGGTACGCATGTGGACGCCAGAACAGATTCGTGCCATCCCGCAGCTCCTGCTGGAATGGTACCAGGCGAACGCGCGCCCCATGCCCTGGCAAGAGAACCCGGACCCCTACCACCTGCTGGTTGCTGCAACTATGCTACAGCAGACGCAAGTGGAAACGGTGTTACCGTATCTGGAGAGGTTCCTCCAGCGGTTTCCCACCATACGCGACCTTGCCGAAGCGGGAGAGGAAGAAGTATTGCGCTACTGGGCGGGATTGGGCTACTATAACCGCGCCCGCAATCTACATCGCGCTGCGCAACAGATAAGCAGGCGACACAACGGTAGCGTCCCCTGCAGGGTAGATGCTTTGCGGCAGCTTCCCGGCATCGGGGAGTATACTGCCGGTGCGGTGGTCAGCATCGCCTGTGGCAAGCCCGAACCTGCGCTGGACTCTAACGGGTATCGTATCCTTGCCCGCCTGCTCGCTTTCGAGGAGGACATCACGCTCAGCTCCAGCCGCAGGCAGCTTCAGGAGGCATGTCGCCAAATCCTGCCAGAGCACGCGCCTGGAGCGTTCAATCAGGCGTTGATGGACCTGGGCGCGATGGTATGCACCGTCCGCGAGCCGCGTTGCCTGGTGTGCCCTCTTACCGAACAGTGTCTTGCCTTTCAGCAGGGGCGTCAGGCGAGCCTGCCGGTGCTCCCACCGCGCCAGGTCGGTGAGAAGGTTCAGGACGTGTGCGCGATCATAGAGCACCACAGACGGTGGTTAATGCGGAAGCGCACGGATGGGCGTTTGTGGCACGGGCTATGGGAGTTCCCGCGCGTGCGCATGGAAGAAGGCGAAACACTGGAGCAAGCCGTCCGGCGTGCAGCAAGCGCGGTAGGAGCACAAATAGACGGGTGTGAGACCGTTGCGGTCATTCGACATGGCGTCATGCACTACTCGGTGACACTGCACGCGGTGCGCTGTCACCTTCGCGAACACCCTCCTGAAGGGAGCGATACACTGCGCTGGGTATCTCCCAAGGAGGCGCAAAGGTTGCCTCTTTCTTCCCCGATGCGCCGCGTGCTCGGCAAGCTGATGCAGAAGCGAGAGAAATAACAAAAGCCGTCGCGGGGTATCCCGCGACGGCGGTGCGTCACTCCTCTTCGTCTTTGAGCAGAGCGCTGACCTTTCGCTTGACGCGCTGTAGCGCGTTATCGATGGACTTGGGTCGGCATCCCAGCACTTTGGACATCTCGCGGTAGGACATCCCTTCCAGATAGCATTCCAGCACCCGCGCTTCCAGGTTACTCAGGTGCCCGTCCAGCATCTCCAGAAGGTTGCGAGGCTGGCGCTGGTCCACCACCAGGGTGGCAGGGTCAGCGACGCTCTCATCGGGAATGATTTCCAGCAGGGTGGAGTCGTTATCATCATCGTTCAGGGGGCGGTTCAGGGAGATGTACGCATTGAGCGGGGCGTGCTTCTGGCGAGTGGCCATTTTCACTGCGGTGATAATCTGCCGAGTGACGCACAATTCGGCAAAGGGACGGAACTTGGTCAGCTTATCCTCACGGAAGTCGCGGATGGCTTTGAACAGCCCAATCATACCCTCCTGCACCACATCTTCGTGGTCGGCTCCCATGAGGAAATAGGAGCGTGCTTTGCTCTCCACCATACCGCGGTATTTCGCAAGCAGATGCTCTGTCGCTTGCTGGCTACCGCACTTCGCGTAGACGACGACTTCCTCGTCCTGCATGTTCTGGAAGCGCAGGCTTCCGTCGTCATAGCGGGATGAAATCATCCTGCTTGCCTCCCGACAGTTCTGGTTTGCTTTACCCGATTTTTGGTTTGTGCAAGGTGAAGGGCATCACCATCGAAGTGCCGCACCTCGCGACGCAAAATGCCCTCGTACCTTTGCTGTATTCACTATAAACCAACCGTTCGCACATGTCAACAGGTTTTCGAGGTTTTTTCGATTTTTTTCTCTCAAGATGAAGCAAATTGCTGGTTCGAGAACGATATTATGCCCGAAAAATGTGCACCGTTGCCTGTTGAACCGAAAACACCTCTCGTGCGTCATCAAGAAAGGGTTACAGCATAACGGGGAAACCGCCCGGCGAGTAGTTGCGGTAAGCGACGGAGACGCAGGATGGCGAAATCGGAAGTGCAGATCGCGCAGGAACACACATCCACCGGCACCCTTTCCGCCGGCGCGCAGTTTCAGTATGCGGATGGCGCGGAGGCGATTCTGCATGACATTTTCCAGCGTGACGACTTTGACGAGCAGCGCACCTGGATGGAGTACAACTGGTGGCCCCTGTCGTACCACCTCTCGCCTGCGCGCGCCAACATTATCAGCTGGTTGCCTGCCGGCAGAGATGGGCTGCACGTGCTGGAAGTGGGAGCCGGTTGCGGCGCTATTACCTCCTACCTCTGTCGCGTGCCCGCCGTCCGTCGCATCGTAGCGGTAGAGGGGGCTCCTCAGCGTGCCGAACTGCTGCGCCTTCGCTGCCGACATGTCTCGCACCTCGAGGTAGTGAGCGCCAATGTCGAAGACTATCATCCCTCCGAACCCTTCGATGCCATCTTGCTGATAGGCGTGCTGGAATACGCGGGCAGATATATCGCACGCCCTGATGCCGCCTCCTATCTGATTAACCTGCTGTGCCGCTGGCTACGTCCCGATGGCAGACTCGTCATCGCCATCGAAAACCCCATCGGGCATAAATATCTGGCAGGCTATCGTGAAGACCACTACGGAGTGCCCTTTGAAAGCGTTTCCGGCTACCCCGATTACAACGGCATCCGCACCTTCGATAAGGGATTACTGCAGAGCAAGCTGGAGGATGCGGGACTGCATTATCAGCTCTGGTTCTACCCCTTTCCCGATTACAAGATGCCCGATGTGATTCTCGCCGAGAGCAGCTTTAGCGAACCCGGCTTCGACTGGTTGACGTTGCTGAACCTGCCTACCGTGGACTACTCGCTGCGTCAGCGCCCTCTTTTTAACGAGCGCGAGTTCTTGCGCATGATAGCGAGGAACGCACCGCCTTCCGCCTTCATGAACTCCTTCCTGGTCATTGCCTCGCGTCAGCCGATGCCGGAGGCATGGGAGTCCATCCTGGCGGTAAAGATACGAAGCCAGTGCGCGCCCCATTTCCGCCAGACCAAGTTCTTCCTGAAGGAGGACAACTGTATCACGGTGGAGACGACACGCGGCGAGTGGTTGAATCGCCCTGCCCCAATACACCTGCACAGCGATACCAGCGAACCGTACTATCGTCATCTGAAAAACATCGAACATCTGTTCATCGACTGCCTGTGGCATCAACGCTATGCCGAAGCCGCATCCGCTTTGCTTCGCTGGTATGCTACCTTGCTGGCGCGGGTCGTTCCCGAAGGCTACTACGACTACAACGAGCGGTTTGGGGCGTTTTGTGCGCAGAGGTTAGGGCGTGCCCTGTACACGCCGACTACCCAGTGGCTCTCTCCCGACAGTCTCGACCTCACCCCCCGCAACTGCCTGTTGAACGAAACCACCGGCGAGGTAACGGTCATTGACCTGGAGTGGGATGTGGGCATCCCGCTGCCTCTGGACCTGGTGGTGGATAGGGGGATGTTGTATCTGGTGCAAAAAGTGAGCGACTTCTTCGGCACCGACCTGCTCAACCGCCGCGGTGAATGGAACCTGCCTCGCGCCCTGCTAAACCGCCTGCCTGCCCAGCTGCGAAAAGGCAAAGTAGCGGACATTCACCTGTTTGAGTACTGGTTCCAGCTGGCGATACTGCACGGCGGCTTTGACTATTGCCTTTCGGAGCAGGACCGTCGTGCTGCCAGCACCAGCACAGGGCTGAGCCGCCGCAGCTGGTTCGCCCGCCTGTTGCGCCGGTTAGGAGACGCCTCACGCTCGCCGGGCGTTATTGGAGCCTCCCTGCGCCGCTTGCGCAAGATAACGGGAGTGTAGAGGAAGCCTCCCTCGCAGGTCGAATCTCTGTGTTTGAAGTCAAACAGAGGGAGATTCTTGCATGGACGACATCACTCTCGCCTGTAACGTGTACAGCTACGGCAGATACCGCCAACGGGCGTTTGAACACATGAAGAGTATCGGTATCCGCTATGCCGAGGTCAGTATCGGCAAGCCAGAGGATGCGGACGAGTGGCTGAAGCAGACGGAGCCTTACGGTCTGCGTATCTCCAGCGTGATATGCCCCTGTGATGTTTCTTCCGACGAGGGTGCAGAAGGCTTCGCCCCTGTTGCCAGGGCGGTACAGAGGATGGGAGCGCGGATCGCCTTTGTCAGCGTGCATGCTGGAGATTTACCTTTGCCGGATGTATATCGCCGCATTCGCCGATTGGGCGACATCGCCGGGGACCTGGGCGTCAAGGTGGCAATGGAAACGCATCCTGACCTCATCACTAATGGCGACGTGGCTTCGCAAACCATGCGGATGGTTGCCCATCCGAACGTGGGCATCAACTTCGATACCGCTAACATCTACTACTACAACGAAGGCACGGATGCGGTGACCGAAGTCCGAAAAGTGCTTCCTCACGTCTTCAGCGTACATCTGAAGGATACTAACGGCAAGCCTCGCACCTGGTACTTTCCCACGCTGGGGCAGGGCGTCGTCGATTTCCCCGAAATCTTCCGCCTGTTGCTGGAACATGGCTTCCGGGGACCGTTCACGATGGAGCTGGAGGGCATCGAGGGTGAAAACCTGAGCGAAGAGCAGCAGCTGGAGCGAGTAGCGCAGTCTTATAACTATGTGCGTGGCATTGTGGAGCAATGGAAGCAAAGCCGTCAAGCCAGTACCTGAGCTTTGACCGCGTAGCCGAGCAATACGATGCGACCCGATTCCTGCCGGAGTCGGTGCGGGAGGCAGTGGTGGAACAGATTCTCTCCGCTGCCTCTCTCGCCCCCGGTCACTGGCTTGTAGATGCAGGGGTGGGCACGGGACGGTTTGCGCTTCCGATAGCGCGGCGCGGCGTGAACGTACTGGGTTTGGATGTGTCGCGCAATATGATGCGCCAGCTGCTGCGCAAGACCCCTCCTGCTAACCTGTATCTGGCGCGGGCGGACCTGAGGAACCTGCCGGTTCGCTCGCGCTCTATCTCGGCGGTGCTGGTAGCGCATGTGCTGCACCTCATTGCAGGCTGGCGTGAGGTGCTTCAGGAGTGCCGGCGTGTGCTGCGGCAAGAAGGTGTGCTGTTCCTGCTCTATGAGAGCGGTAAGCGGTTTCCGGCGCGGGAGTACTACGTGCAGCTGGCGGGTGAGCGCGGACTGTTGCGTCCAGCGCTGGGGGTGCAGAGCGCGGATGAAGCGCTGGAGTACGTGCGGGAGACAGGTGGAGCAGTCTCCCTTATCGAGCATCCCTCCCTGCGCTGGCAGGCGCGACGCACTCATCAGGAGGTTCTGCAGGAACTGGAGAAACGCACCTATTCTCAGCTCTGGAACATTCCCGACGAGGCGCATCGGGAGCTTATGGAACGGACACTGCGTTATGTGCGCGAGCAGTTCGGCAGCGAGGAGGAAACGTACACCGCCGAAGCAGAGGTCAGATTGTATGCGGTGAGGTTTTAGAACGGACATCCGATTCATTCCCTTGCACCCCCCTGTCACCGCAGGATATACTAATGGTGGAACTGCACGTTGTGCCGTTCTGAATCTCCACCGAAGAGGTGCAGGCAGCGATGCCACAACGAAACATCAGCCCGTCAGTTGAACTGAGCGAACCGCAGCACCTCGCGACGCGACTGCATCCAGTGCAGGAACGCGAGCGTGCCTTCCTCATCTTCGTGAACCCCGACCCGGAACTGGACAGCTACGTCGAGGAAGAGTTGCGCGCCCTGTGCGACACCGCCGGTCTGGAAGTAGTTGGCGAGAACCGACAGCGACGTACCCGCCCTGATGCCGCCACCTTCATCGGCAGGGGCAAGGCGGAACTGCTCTTTCCGCAGGTACGCGAGGTCAACGCCGATGTGGTCATTGTAGACGATGACCTGACGCCTTTGCAGCAGCGCAACCTCGAGGACATCCTGCAAACGCGCGTGATAGACCGCACCGAGCTCATCCTGCGCATTTTCGCCCAGCGCGCCCACACCCGCGAGGGGAAACTGCAGGTAGAGCTGGCGCGATTGACCTACGAGCTGCCTCGCCTGATGAGCGTGTACACCAAGTTCGAACAGCAGGCAGGACACATCGGTGTGCGCGGCGGACCGGGCGAGACCAAGCTGGAACAGGACCGACGCAAGGTGCGTGAGCGCATCGCCGACCTGCAGCGTGAACTGGAGCAGGTTGCTCGCCAGCGCAGTCAGCAACGACAGGGCAGGCGCAGGTTGCCTTTCCCCTTCGGTGCGCTGGTAGGGTATACGAGCGCGGGCAAATCCACCTTGCTGAACACTCTCTCGGGCGCGCATATCTACACCGATGAGCACCTCTTCGCCACGCTGGATCCAACCGTGCGTCGCATCGTACTGCCCGACGGCTGGGGCGTGTTGCTATCGGACACTGTTGGCTTCATCCGCAACCTGCCGCACTCGCTGGTCGCCGCTTTTCGCGCCACACTGGAGGAAGTGACCGAGGCCGACTTTCTGATTCACGTAGTGGACGCCAGCCATCCACAGCTGGAGATTCAGCGACAGGCGGTCATGAACGTGCTGGCGGAGCTGGGCGCGCACAACAAACCCATTATCACCGCGTACAACAAAGCGGACCTGGTCAAGGACACCTACCGCTTGCGACAGCTGGTGGCGGAGACACCCAACGCGGTGTACATCTCTGCGTTGAAAGCGGAAGGCATCTCCGAGCTGATGAACCATATCCTCGCCACACTGCAGTCGTTGCTGCAGCCGGTAAAGATACGCTTGCCCTATGCGCAGAGCAACTTGCTGGCACAGTGTTACGAGCTGGGGCGCGTGCACAGCGCGGAGTATACCCCGGACGGCATTCTGGTGGAGGCAGAGGTCACCCACGACCTTGCGGAACTGCTAAAGCCGTACCATGTAGACGCCTGACCTCCCTGCCGATGAGATGCAGTGGCGTTTTGAACCTTTTCCATCCTACTGCGTCTACGATAGGCGGAAGTGAATATCTACCTCGCGTAAGGAGGGACGACCATGTTACGCAAGTGGCTTTGGTTAGGCGTTTTGGCGGTGGCGACGTCGGCTTTTGCCCAGACCTACACGGTGCAAGGCTCGGCAGGCTGGGGTACCGCAGTGAACGAGAACGGCAAGCCCGGCTTCTTCCGGTATGAGGTCAAGAAGATTATCAACAACGACACCCAGAAGGTAGCTCTGCAGGGCTTCTTCCACTTCACTGCGGTGAACCGTGAAGAGCGCACGGAGGCGACCGTCAGCCTCGTCAAGCTGACCGCGTACGGACAGCGTATTACGGAGAACGAGAAGGTCGCAGAGTTCAAGGGGCTGGCGGTTCTGTCGGTAGTGTCGCCTCGTGGCGGGAAGCGGGTGCGCGGAGAGGTAACGGTGGTGGTGAAGGACAACCGCGCTCCTAACGTACAGGAGGGCGCTCCCGACGAGATTCTGGTGCGCTTCGTCGCCGGTGACTCCACGAAGCCCTTTGTATTCAAAGGGAAGGTAGTACGTGGGGACATCGTGATTTTCGAGCGACACTTCCCGCGCTGAGCAAGGTTTTCGGAGCGCATCCCTCCAGATATGTGGCTGAGGGTTGCGCTCCGTCGCGACCAGATGTCATCCTGCTGGAGGGTTGCGCTCCGTCGCGACCGCAGTTTTCGGATGCGACAGAGCGCATCCCTCCAAACGATGGTCTTTACTCGTGGTCAGGTGCAGTGCTCCGGTGCTCAGGGTCTACCATCTCCACTACCGGTTTGCCATCGCGTTCCACCCACACGCCGCAGGGTCCGCCCCCTTCGCTGACGCCCAGCTCCACGACCGTGCCATCCATGCGCATCACCGGGTGGTAGAACCGCGCGATTTTCTCGGCGTCGCCTACCGCGTAGTGCCCGATTAGCGCACGGCGGAAGCGGTCACGCGAGCGGTTAGGGTTGCTGCCGTGTATCAACGAGCCGTTGAAGAACAGCACATCCCCCGGCTCCATCACGACGGGCACGATGGGCATGTCTTTCGGGACGGGTACGGTGATGTCGGTAAAGCTCTGGGTAATATCGGCGGGGATGGTGCACAGGATGGGCAGGTGTTGTGTACCCGGCACGACCATCAGGCAGCCATTTTCCTCATCACAATAGTCCAGCGCCATCCATGCGGCAATGCAGGTGCCCGGTTGCACGCGCAGATAGAAGTTGTCTTGATGCAACGCCTGCCCACGCGCGCCCGGAGGCTTGAAGTACAGCATGGTCTGCACCGCGTAGGGTTCCTTGCCCAGCAGGGTGGTCATGCACGTATTCAGGCGCGGGTCAATCATCCATTTGAGGCTTACCTCGTCCCAGCGGTGCATGTGTATCATGCGAGGATAGCGTTTGAGCGGGTCGTTACTGCTGGGGTCTACTCCTTGAAAATCACCCGGATAGGAGCCTGTCTCACGTAGGCGCATGTAGTGGTCGATGTAGAACTCGGCTTCCTGCCGACTGAATAGACCGCGCGCTACCGTGTAGCCGTCATGGTGATACTGCTCCACTTGCTCTGTTGTGAGCATTCCTGCACCCCCTCTATATGGTTAGCGTATGAAAATACTACCCTAAGGGACGGGGGTCTGTAAAGTGGTGGTTCGAACGTGTAACGACCGGCTCGGCAGGAGCCTCGCCCTCCAGAGGGGGTATGTCTTCGCCAAATTGGAGGGCGAACCTCCTGGTGAGCCGCCCCCATCCCAGCCCTTCGCGGACGGGGCTGGAACAGTTCCTCCCCCGTGAACGGGGGAGGCAGGGTAGGGGAGCGTTCACACCGCTCGGCAGGAGCCTCGCCCTCCACGACCACCCGCTCGTAGTGGCGCACTTCGGTGCGCATTCGGCGAAACGGCAGTGGCTCCGCTACTTTACTGCGGTGTCGCCGCGTTCACCGGTGCGGATGCGGATGGCGTCGGCAACGGGTATCAGGAAGATTTTGCCGTCGCCGATTTCGCCCGTTCGGGCGGCTTCCTGTATCACATCCACCACCTGCTCCGCGAGCGCGTCGGGCACCACCACTTCGATTTTCACCTTTTGTAGCAGGTTGATGGTGTACTCCGCTCCGCGGTAGGTTTGCGTGTAGCCCTTTTGCCTGCCCGAGCCGTGAACTTCGGTAACGGTGATACCCGCGATACCGATTTCACTCAGTGCAGATTTCACCTCGTCCAGTTTTTGTGGACGGATGATGGCTTCTATCTTGATCATGGTCGGTTACCTCCTGTTATGCGCTTGTTTCCGATGAGGGTTTGGGGATGGGGGTCAGAACGGGTGACCCCGGTGCAGAGGGAGAGCGCGTGCCACCCGTTACGCTGAATTGCCCTGGTGTAGCCAGCACGAAGTCGGGATATGCCGCCATGCCGTGCTCGCCGATGTCCAAACCCTCTATCTCTTCTTCCGCCGATACGCGGATGCCAACGGTTGCTTTGATCAGACCGAACAGGATGACGCCGGTGATAACGCACCACAGGAACACCGCTCCTGCGCCAATAGCCTGTGCGGTGAGCAGTTTCACCCCGCCGCCAAACAGCAAGCCGTTGCCAGTGGTGTTCGCGGGAGCGTACCCCTCCTGAGCAAACAGCCCGAGCGCCAGAGTGCCCAGTACGCCACAGACGCCGTGCACTGACACCGCCCCTACCGGGTCGTCTACCTTCGCGCGGTCCAGTAGCAGCACGGACACAACCACCACGACGCCTCCCAGCGCACCGATAATCGCGGCAGAGAGGGGCGATACAAACGCACAGGGCGCAGTAATTGCCACCAGTCCTGCCAGCACTCCGTTGAGGGTCATACTGACATCGGGCTTCTTCAGCAGTATCCACGAAGTGAACAGTGCGCCGATAGCACCTGTTGCCGCCGCCATGTTGGTGGTCAAGGCAATCTGTGCGATAGAGGCGTCCGCCGCCATGGTGGAGCCGGGGTTAAAGCCGAACCATCCCAACCACAGGATAAACACGCCCAGCGCTGCCATTGGCAAGGAGTGCCCCGGTATCGCCAGTGGCTTACCCTCTTTAGAGTACTTGCCAATGCGCGGACCCAGCATGATCGCGCCTACCAGAGCAAGCCACCCTCCGGTAGAGTGTACCACAGTGGACCCGGCAAAATCCCACATGCCCAGCTTCGCCAGCCAGCCGCCTCCCCAGATCCAGTGTCCCACCACCGGATAGATGAGCGCGCTGACCACGAAGCTGTAGATGAGGTACGCGCTGAACTTCGTGCGTTCTGCCATCGCACCAGATACGATGGTCGCAGCAGTGGCGGCGAAAACCAGCTGGAACATGAACTTGGCGAACAGAGGCACACCGGTCCAGTTGAGAGCGCTATATACCCCCTGATAGGCATCACCAGTTGCTGGTGAGTTGTCCGGTCCGGCAAGGAACCATCCCTTCATGCCGACGAAGGCATTACCGTCACCGAACATGAGCGCAAAGCCCACCGCCCAGAACGCTACCGAACCGATGCAGAAATCCATCAGGTTCTTCATCATGATGTTGTTGGTGTTCTTGGCACGGGTGAGACCACCCTCCACGTAGGCAAAACCCGCCTGCATCCAGAACACCAGAAACGCTGTAACCATCACCCAGATGGTATCCAGTAGCATCTTGTGGTTCGTCAGGGTCTCCTCCACAGAAGGGTTGTCCTGCGCCCACGCTTTTAATGTGATGAGACCCAGCAGGGCGAAGAACCCGCCAAGCAGCATCACGCGATTTGCCAGCAGACCTCGTATCGTTCGCATGTTGCACCTCCTTAAAACCTGTAAACCTGCGAGTACATCACGGTCACCTGTTGCTTCTTGGTGGCTGCTCCGGAGTCGTTCAGGAAGAAAGGCTGGTTGGAGCTGTCGAAGCGCACCTCGAAGCGACTGATAGATGAGCCGATGTGGTACTCGTAGGTGATGGTGAACTCGCTGAGCTTCTGCACTACGCCCGTGCGGAATCCGTCTTTGTCGTCGAGGTAGGAGTGGCGCAGGGCAAGCGCACGCCCTCTGGGCAGGGCGCGTCGATAGTACACCGCGTAGCCAAGCCACTTCGCGCTCGCCGATTTGTCTTCTCCGTAGTCGAAGTTCAGCCCGACCTTGTCCGCTCCCAGCGTATAGAACAGCACGGTGTCCCACACGGTGCGCGCACCGCTGGCGGGAGCAATCGCCTCATCGCCGGAAATCACGTTCTGGACGAAGCTGAGCCGCTCGTTGGCGTAGTTGACCGCCATGTGGAAGCTCTTTTTGCTGTTGTTGTCCTCCGTAACGTCCCATCCGTTGACCAGCATCGCCTGCAATCCCCATCCTGAGCCAAGGCTGGTGGATGCGCGAATGCCCGTATGGTAGAAGGGGATGGCGTATACGAAGGGCAACGAGCGCGAGTAGTTATCGTTCGTGCTGGATTCGATGACCTCAGCTCCCAGTGCGGTCACGAACTTACCCACGTCCACCGTCCAGTTGCCTGCGCTGGTGGTGATAAAGACCTGCTGGAACAGCTTGAACTTATCCTCGCCGGGGTTGTAGTGCACCAGGTCGGCGGTCTTACCGGTGGTGAGGGTCAGCGTAAACCCAACGGGTTCGGGTTTGCTTTTGAGCGTGACCTCCAGCAGGCTGAGGCTCAGCGAGCCGGAGCGCTGGTCAAAGGCGCGCACCACGTTCTGGTTGGTGCCGTTAGCGCCGGATGGCGGGTTGTTGAAGTTGTAGCCCGCATACACATCCAGCAGACTGCTGACCTCCACATCAGGGGCGCCCTGCGTATGCACTGCAGCGGCAGCCCACAGCGCGCACATCACGTACAGAACCAAACGTCGCATACACGTACCTCCTGAAATGAGATGTTTTGTTTTTCGGGAAGTCTCGTGGAGCGGCTGAAAGCCTCTCCGGTCGCGGCGTTGCGTGTAAAAGTGGGGTCGCTGCAGTGCGTGGCTAACGCCTTTGCGTAGCCGAATCAAAAAAACGGCGGACACGCGCTTGCGACGCCTCTGTCTGCCGTTTCTCAGGGGGACGACCTCGTCACATCCTTGACGTTACCACTATACCACAGAGGGCGATTTTTTGTCAAGCTATACGGCGCATGAAGCACATGCCTCTTCAGGAATCTCACGAAGGGCATGGCTGAGCCACTGCAGTAACAGGGGGCGCTGGCTTGCCATCAGTGCCACCACCTCTTCGTGAGACAGGCGTGAAGGGCTGATGCCGGCCGCCCAGTTGGTGACAGTGGCGACTGTGGCATAGCACATGCGCAGCTCGCGGGCGAACACCACTTCCGGCACACCCGTCATGCCCACCACATCTGCTCCCCAGTGGGCAAACATGCGGATTTCGGCAGGCGTCTCATAGCGCGGTCCGTCTGCGCACAGGTAGGTTCCCCCGAAGTGTACCGGCACGCTCAGCGATTCGGCGGTGCGCTCCAGAACGTGCCTGAGTTCGGGGCAGTAGGCGTGCGTGAAGTCCGTGTGTACCACCTCGCCCGGGCGGTCGAAGATAGTGAGCGGTCGCTCGCGGGTGAAGTCGATGAAGTCGCTGATAAGCACGAAGTCGCCCGGCTTCATTGCCCGATTCAGCGACCCGACTGCTGCCGTCGCAATGATGCGTGTGACGCCACATTGCTGTAACGCCAGCATGTTCGCACGATAGTTGATGCGATGCGGGGGCAGGGTATGTCCTTCGCCGTGTCGCGGGAGGAAAATCAGGGGAATGTCGCCCAGATGCCCTTCCAGCACCGTCGCCTCGCCGTAGCGGTTACACAACACCCGTTTGCGCTCCACCGTGAAGCCCGGCAACTCGCTCATACCGGTACCGCCGATTAGCGCGAGCATGGCAATCACCTTCCTTGCCTCTGATAGGGTATTATTCGCGATATGCCATGCCCTTTCCTGTTTCTGGGGTAGGGCGAGATCGCTGACAGCCCGTCACCTTTGGTCGCGACGGCGCGCGACCCTCCACATGCAAACACCTGGAGGGCGAGGTTCTGCCCGAGCGGTGTGGATACACCCTGCCTTGCCTCCCCATGAACGAGGAAGGAACTGCTCCATCCCCGCCCGCGGGGAGGGCTGGGGTGGGGGCGGTTCACCGTCAGGTTCGCCCTCCAGATGGAAGAGTTACGCTATCCCGACCTTCGCCGGCGCAGCAGCAAGCCCGCAACCCCCAAACCCAAAATGCTGAGGGTAGCAGGCTCGGGGACCACCGCCAGGTCATCCAGATAGAGCGTGTACGGACCCACCACACTGCTGTTTGCGGGCGTGATGGCGAGGCATTCCAGTACGAACTTGCCGGTGGTGGTTTCCAGAACACCGTTGCCGGTAAAACCGACGACGGGTTCGTTGGGAATGTCGAAGATGACCTGCACCCACTGGTTCTTGGTGGTAATCAACTTGCCTGCGGGTGCATTGCCCGACTTGGTGGGCGCACCGACAAATTCGATAGCCCCTGACGTGCCGCCGTTCTCGCCGATATTGCCGGCGGGGTTAGTTTCGCGCACGCCCAGCGTTAAACGGAAATCTGGGGTGCTGGCGGGCACATATACCCACAGGCTCAGCGGAATGGTCGCCGAGATAATCGGGTTGGGCAGATTAGCGGTGTTGAAGGTGGTTAGCCTCACCCAGGGATTGGTCTGGTTGGCTTTAAACTGGAATGACACCTTCAATGACTGCGTGCCGGAGAGAGCCTGCTCGTTGTTGACCTGAGACAGGTTCGGCGAAGTCTCTAAAAAGCCGCTGGTGGAACCCGAAAAGGTTGGGGTACGGAACATTACCTGCCCGTTCACGCCGAGTGTATACCCTTCGAAGCCGGTAAGCAACTGTGCGAAGGTCGGTACGGCGCACAGTGCGAGCGCCGTCGCGAAGAAAAGGTACCATCGTCGCATGGTATGGGAGTCTCCTTTCGCGAACCGAATAGTAGGATGACTATAGCACACCCGATCGGCTCTGTCAAGCAACGGAAAAAGAATCCCGTACTATTAGCAGGTGACGAACGGCGCAGACTGTTGTGTTTGACTTCCGGCACAAAATGGGGTAGAATAAAGCGGTTCGAGCCGGTAGCTCAGCAGGCAGAGCATCGCCCTTTTAAGGCGAGGGTCGTGGGTTCGAATCCCACCCGGCTCACCAGAGCCCTCATCAGGGTTTCCCCATTTGCCGATATAACCTGGTGGTATGAAAAGAGGAATCATTGCCAGATACCGTGCTTTTTTGCCTGTCAGCGACCGCACTCCTGTAGTGACCTTGCTGGAGGGAGAAACGCCGCTGATACCCGCGCCTCGTCTTGCACAAGCCATCGCTCCGCAGTTGCAGATTTACCTGAAGTACGAGGGTGCAAACCCCACCGGCTCCTTCAAGGACCGGGGCATGACGATGGCTATCTCCAAAGCGGCGGAAGAGGGCGTGCAGGCGGTGATATGCGCATCCACGGGGAACACCTCTGCCTCCGCTGCCGCCTACGCTGCCCGCGCGGGAATGCGCTGTTACGTGCTGTTACCTTCCGGCAAGGTGGCTCTGGGCAAACTCACCCAGGCGCTGATGCACGGCGCGAAGGTCATCGCCATTGACGGCAACTTCGACGCCGCCTTAGAGATGGTGCAACAGGTTGCCGCCGAGTATCCGATTACCATCGTCAACTCCATCAACCCGTACCGTGGGGAGGGGCAGAAAACCGCCGCCTTCGAGATTTGCGACGAGCTGGGCGACGCCCCTCACTACCACGCGATACCCGTAGGCAATGCACGCAATATCGTCGCCTACTGGCAGGGCTATAAAGAGTACTATCTGCATGGCAAAACCACCCGCCTGCCGAAGATGCTGGGCTTTCAGGCAGCGGGGTCTGCTCCGCTCGTGGAAGGGCGCGTGATCGAACACCCGGAAACCGTTGCCACCGCCATCCGTATCGGCAACCCCGCCAGCTGGAAAGAAGCTATCGCCGCGCGCGACGAGTCGGGTGGGCTGATTGAAAAAGTCACCGATGAGGAGATTTTAGAAGCGTACCGCATGGTCGCTGCACTGGAGGGCGTTTTCGCGGAGCCTGCCTCTGCTGCTCCCATTGCCGGACTGCGCAAGCTGGCGGCATGGGGTTACTTCCGTGAACCCGCCGTGGTGACGGTTGCCCTCACCGGGCACGGACTGAAGGACCCCGATACCGCATTAGAGGCATCGCGCGTTGCGCCGGTGCACGTGCCGCCGGAGATAGATGCGGTATGCCGTGCTCTGGAGTTGTAAGCGGGAGGCGACGATGCCAGCCGGGAAGGACGCCGGCGATAGCAGGAGAACGCCTTGCCCGCGCTGAATTCTCCGTGCAGTATGTACTTCCAGCGGATGAATCAACACTCTTTGCGGCGGGACTGGGGCTTGTTCGGCGCCCTTACCTTCTGCTTCGCCTTCGGCTTCGCGGTATACAACGGCATCTTCCAGAACTTCATCCGCGAGGTACTGCACGTTTCCCCATCACAGCTGGGCGTGCTCGAGTCGTTACGTGAGACCCCCGGTTTGCTCACCGCACCCATTGCGGGCACGCTGGTGGCGTTCGCCGAGCCGCGGCTGGCAGGGCTGGCGCTGCTGGTGTGCGCGCTGGGTATCGGTGTGACGGGTATGGCAGGTGATTACTGGACGCTGGTCGCGTTCAACGTATTCTGGTCTGTGGGGTTTCACCTGTGGTCGTCGGTATCCCCATCCATCACTCTCGCGCTGGCGGGCGGGCGCGAGGGGGGCAGGCATCTGGGACGCATGGGTGCCATCGGTTCGGTAGCGGTGCTGGTGGCGCTGGGTTCGGCGAGGTTATTCAAAGCGTACCTCTCTTATAAGGCGCTGTTCCTTATCGCGGGCACAATGATTGCCCTGGCAGCGGTTCTGGCTTTTCTGCTTTCCTCGCACGCCGCCAGTGGTCAACGCCAGCCCATTATCCTGCGGCGGGAATACAGTCTGTACTATGTGTTGACCTTTCTGGAAGGCTGCCGACGCCAGATATTCAGCACCTTTGCTTCGTACGTGCTGATACTGGTCTATCAGACGCCGGTACAAACCATGCTTTCGCTGGCTTTTCTCAACGCTGCGCTGGGAGCTGTCGCCGCGCCAACGGTCGGGCGGCTGGTAGACCGCTACGGGGAGCGGCGGATGCTCACACTGTACTACATCCTGATTGCCTGCGTCTTCGCCGGTTACGCTACTTTTCGGGATGTGCGCTGGCTATATGCGCTGTTCGTCACCGATAGTGTGCTTTTTGCCTTCAGCATGGGTATTACCGTGTTTTTGAACCGTATCGTGACTAAGGGTGACCTGACGCCCAGCCTGGCGATGGGTACCACCATGAACCATGTAGCAGCGGTCATCATGCCTGTGCTGGGGGGCGTGTTGTGGAAAGCGCTCGACGACTACCGCATCCCGTTCTGGATAGGCTTCGGAGTGGTGTTTCTCTCGCTGATTGCGGTGCAGCGCATCCCCGCGCCGCGCGAATCACTTCTTGCGACTGAGCAGGTGCATGATGGCGCTGGCTAGTTTGTAGGGGTCGTGACGCACCACATCGGTCTGACTGATGAAGTCGCCCGCGATAGTGCGATAGCCCATAGCGCGAATGCGGTCGATGTCGGGTTCTACGAACTCCGCTCCCGATTGCCGGTATCGCTCCAGAAGTTCCGGTGAAGGGCGCGTGGTGTTTACCAGCACATAGTCGAACAGGCGCGGCGGGCAGTGTGCCTCGATAGCGCGCACGTGGTCGCTGGCGGTGAAGCCGTCGGTCTCGCCGGGCTGGGTCATGACGTTGCATACGTACACCCGCAGGGCGTGGCTGTGGCGGATGGCGTTGGCAATGCCCTCTACCAGCAGGTTGGGGATGATGCTGGTGAACACGCTGCCCGGACCCAGCACGATAACATCCGCCTCGCGAATGGCTTGCAGCGCTTCGTCCAGCGGGCGGACGTTAGGAGGGTTCAGCATCATCTGCCGGATTTTGAGGGGTGAGCTGGCGATGGCGGTCTCGCCTTCGATATATGAGCCGTCCTCCATTTTGGCTTTCAGGCGCACGTGGTCCAGCGTGGAGGGCAACACACGTCCCCGTATCGCCAGAACTTTGCTGGTTTCGCGGATGGCACGCTCGAAATCGCCCGTGATGTTGGTCATGGCGACGATGAGCAGGTTGCCAAAGCTGTGCCCGCCCAGCCCCTCGCTGCCGCGAAAGCGATACTGGAACAGCTCGGTCATGATTGGCTCTGCATCGGCGAGGGCGACCAGACAGTTGCGGATGTCTCCCGGAGGCAACACGCCAAACTGCTCGGTGAGCCTGCCCGAACTGCCTCCGTCATCGGTTACGGTAACGATGGCGGTGACGTTGCTGGAGTACTGTTTAAGACCACGCAGTAGCGTAGATAGCCCCGTGCCTCCACCAACCGCTACCAGTTGCGGACCGAGCTGCAGGTTGCGTCGGTTGTAGATGATGTGTGCGAGACGCCTCCCCGCTACAGGGTCTATCGCGCAGGCGATGGTGCGCACCAGCCCGCGCACCCCTATCGCGCTCATAAGCAGCCCCAGCAGAGCCACACCTGCCCCCGCGAGAGTCAGCACAAGGCGTCCGTGGGAGCCTAAATGGAAACGCTGTGAGGCTTCCTGTACATGCCGATGGAGCCATGCAAGCCATTCGGGCGATTGCACATCGATAAGGATGAGTAGCCCCGCGAACATGATGACCGTGCCCAGCATCGCCAGCAGAAGCCAGCGTTTAACCAGCATCCCGGGCATCAGCCAGCGGGCGCTTGGCAATCGAAGAATATGCTGCAGGCTCCATCCGTCGCGCATAGGTATTTACTCCGCTTCCGGCACCGGCTGCGGCTGACGTCGCACATCCCGATGCTGTACGTTGACACGGTAACCTTTCTCTCTCAGGAATTGTACCACCTGCTCGGCAATGACCACCGAGCGATGTCGTCCACCTGTGCAGCCGATGGCGATAGTAAGGTACGCCTTGCCCTCGCGAATATACTGTGGCAACGTGAACTCAATCAGATCCTGCAGTTTGCGGATGAAATCGCCAGCCAGCGGGTCGGCAAGCACGTAGTCGCGTATCGGTGCGTCGCGCCCGTCCAGCGGGCGCAGGTATGAGATATAGTGCGGATTCGCCAGAAAGCGCACGTCGAACACCAGGTCCGCCTCCGGCGGAATACCGTACTTGAAGCCGAACGAGACCACGTTGACCGCAATGCCCGCCGTACGCTCCATGATGGCGTATTCGGTTTCGATGATGGCGCGAATCTCATGCGGCAACAACAGAGAGGTATCCACTACCCTGTCCGCATTGGCGCGCACCTCCTCGAGCAGGGCACGCTCCGCACGGATGCTCTGCAAAATGGTGGGGTGTTCCCGGAATAAGGGATGTTTGCGGCGCGTTTCCTTGAACCGTTGCACCAGCATCTCGTCACTGCAGTCCAGGAAGAGTATCTGGATGGGCACGCCCTGCTCGGCGACTCGGCGCACGTTGGGCAGGGTCTCCGCAAACATCTCGCCGCAGCGGGTATCGATAACCAGCGCGACGTGCTGCATCTGCTGGGGGTGCTCCTTACTCAGCTCCACCAGCATCGGTAGCAGGCGGGGCGGCAGGTTATCCACGCAAAAATAGCCCAGGTCCTCAAAGATATGGGAGACCAGTGTCTTCCCCGCCCCCGACATGCCGGTAATCAATACCCAGCGTTTGTGCTTCATACGGTTCTCCTTAGCGGTGCGCCACGTGCCACTATTATTGTTCCACGTCACCTGTGCTTTTCGGGCGCGATGGTGTGGCTGAGTGCGCTGCTGAAGATGCTCATCACGATAGAGCCGAACAGTGCAGCGCCGAAACCGTTGACGTCAAACTCCGTCAACATCTCGCCAGCCAGCCAGAACAGGAATGCGTTAATCACCAGACTGAACAGCCCAAAGGTCAGACAGTTCAAAGGCAGGGTAAGCATCACCACGATGGGGCGGATGAAGGCGTTAATCAGACCGATTACCAGCGCGGCAATCATCGCGCCCCAGAAGCCGCTTACATACAGCCCCAATCCCAGCAGCTTACCAAGCCACACGGTCAGCAATAACGCCACGGCGTTCGCAACCCAGCGCAATATCAGCCCGACCACGTTTGCTCCTCCTTGTGTAGTTCGGTGTAAATGGTCTGTGCCAGAGCACGGGGAATAGATGGCACAGCTGCAATATCTTCGACACTTGCCTCCTTCAAACGTTTCACCGAGCCGAAGTGCTTGAGCAACGCCTGCTTGCGTTTGGGACCAACGCCCGGAATCTCGTCCAGTACCGACGAGGTGCTGCGTTTAATGCGCACCTTACGGTGGTACTCTACCGCAAAGCGGTGTGCTTCATCACGTACCGCTTGTAACAGGTGCAATGCGGGCGAATCTTTGGGCAGTATCAACGGCTCCGAGCGCCCCGGCAGGTATATCTCCTCAAACCGCTTCGCCAGACCGATAGCGGGAACCTGCAAACCCACTTCGCGCATTGCTTCCAGCGCGGCGTTCAGCTGCCCCTTACCCCCGTCAATCAGCATCAGGTGGGGCAGTTCGGCGAATTTGGGGTTGCCTTTTTGCGCCTCCTGCAAGCGTCGGGTCACCACCTCTTTCATCATGGCGAAGTCGTTAGGCGTTTCGGGGAGATATTTGATGCCGAAGCGGCGGTAGTCGCTTTTGGATGGCTTGCCCTCTTTGAGCACCACCATCACGCCCACCGGCGCATAGCCCTGAATATTGGAGATGTCGTATGCCTCGATGCGCCGGGGTGGCGTCTCCAGCCCCAGAGCCTCCTGTAGCGCGAGCAACACCGCCTCTTGTTGTGCCTTCTTTTGCAACCACTGTTGACGTGCCTGCTCCAGTGCAAGCTCGGCGTTGGTCACCGCCATCTCCAGCAGCTTCTTTTTGCTTCCTCGCTGTGGAGTGTGCAGTTCCACCCTTCTGCCCTTTTTCTGGCGCAGCCATTGTTCGATGATGTGTGATTCCTCGATGGGTGCGGGCAGAAGGATTTCACCCGGTACGTCCTGCGCCTGGTCGTAATATTGCTTGAGAAACTCCTGCAGGGCGGCGCGCTGGTCCTCGCCGCCGGCTCCGTCTAGGAAGAAGTGTTGCTGTCCTATCAGCTTGCCCCCTCGAATGAAGAACATCTGCACCAGCGCACGCTGTTCGTCCGCCGCGTACGCCAGAACGTCCTGGTCCACCATGTCCGTCGAGACCACCTTCTGTTGCAGCATCACCTGTTCCACCGCGCGTATCTGGTCGCGCAGGGCGGCGGCGCGTTCGAACTCCAGCCTTTCCGCCGCCTCTTCCATCTGTTTGTACAGACCCTTGAGCAGCTTCTCGTGCTTGCCGCTCAGGAACATCTCCACCTCACGCACCGTCTCGCGGTAACGCTCCTTATCGGCAAGACCAGCACAGGGGGCAGGGCACTTGCCCATGTGGTAGTACAGACATGGCTTGCGCACCGGCTCGCCGGTGAACGCCTCGCCGCACGTTACCAGAGGGAAGAGGCGGTTCAGCAGATGAATGGTCTGATACACCGGTCGGCTGCCGGAGTAGGGGCCAAAGTAGCGGTTGCCGTCGTTCTTGGCGCGGCGAGCCAGCATCAGGCGAGGGAAGGGTTCAGATGTGGTCAGGCACAGGAAGGGATACTGCTTGTCGTCGCGCAGGCGGATGTTGTACGGTGGACGATAGCGCTTAATCAGATTGCACTCCAGCACCAGCGCTTCCAGTTCGGTATCGGTGACAATCCATTCTAAATCGGCGATTTTCTCCACGAGGCGACGGGTCTTGATGGAGCTTTCCGCGCTTTTATGGAAGTATGAACGCACCCGCGAACGCAGAGAGACCGCTTTGCCCACATAGAGCACCGCTCCCTGCGCGTCCTTAAAGATGTACACCCCCGGCAGGGTGGGGATTGCCTGCAGTTTTTCGGTCAGCGTGTCGTTCACGCTATCATTTTAGCACAACTGAGGCTCACAGGAGATGCTCCAGCCCGACCACCAGGCCCTGCACCTGCCGCGCTTTGCGGATGGCGAGCATAACGCCGGGCATGAACGATTGCCGGTCCATCGAGTCGTGCCGGATGGTGAGTATCTCGCCTTGCCCGCCGAAAATCACCATCTGGTGCGCTACCAGACCGGGCAGGCGGACGCTGTGCACCGGCACGTTGGCGACGCTGGCGCCGCGTGCTCCTTCAAACTTTTGCTCCTGCACAATCTGGCGTGGGCGTTCGGTGCGCGCCGCGGCTATCATCTCGGCAGTGCGGATGGCGGTTCCCGATGGAGCATCTACCTTGCCGTCGTGATGCAGTTCGATAATCTCCGCATTGGGAAAGTAGCGAGCGGCTTCCTTCGCAAAACGCATCATCAGCACCGCGCCGATGGCGAAGTTGGGCACAATGATACACGCGGTACCGGTGCGCTCCACCGCCTCGCGGATGTCGGAAAGCGTCTGGGCGGAAAACCCGCTGGTTCCCACCACCGGTATCACACCGTGTTCCAGCGCGGTGTACACATGGCTCACCGCCGCGCCCAGCGTGGTAAAGTCCACCAGCACATGAGGCTGGGTCTGTGTCAGCGCCTCGGCAAGGTGGTCGGTCACGGCGATGCCGATGGGATGTTCCACCGCTACGGTGCCGATGTCTTCGCCTACGTGCTGCTTATCAATCGCACTCACCAGAGCCATGTCGGGCTGTTTCAGCACCGTCTGTACTACCAGCTTGCCCATGCGCCCGCACGCCCCCGCAACGGCGACTCGAATGATCTCTTCTGTATTAAGCGTGACCATCTTCTGCGGTTCCTCCCTTCAGAAAGCTCCCGATGGCTGCCAGAGCCATCTTACCGTTGCCAAACAGTTCCCGCGCGACCGTCACCACTTTTCCGGCATCTACTGCTTCTACCTGCTCGATAATCTCGTCGACGGTAATCACGCGCCCGTGAAAGAGCAAACTTCTGGCGTTGGCGGACATGCGCCCGCTCACGCTTTCGGTGCTCATCAGCAAACTTCCTCGCAGCTGGTGTTTGGCACGCTGTACCTCTTCTTCGGTCAGGTCGCCTTCGCACACTTTGTACAGCTGTTCGCGTATGACCTCTATCACCTGTGTGTAGTTTTCGGGACTGCAGTTTGCGTGTATGGCGAAGTACCCTCCTTCACGGTACGCTGTTGCCGTCGTGCTGATGTGGTATACCAGCCCGCGCTTCTCACGCACCTCCTGAAACAGGCGGCTGCTCATGTTGCCTCCCAGCAGGGTGTCCAGCACCGCCAGCATGTACTTGCGCTCGTCGTAGAGATTGTATCCTGCTGTGCCCAGGCAGAAATGCACCTGCTGGGTGGGGTGGCGCAGCAGCCGTTTGCGTGCAGTGGCGCGGGCGGGGCGCAGCTTCGTGTTGGGCTGGGTGGCGGGCATGTTCCCGAAATATCGTTCCACCAGCGGTAGTAGCTGCTCGGCATCCACCTGTCCCGCTACCGACACCACCGTGTTCGGAGCCACGTACCGCTCGTCCATTACCCAGCGGATGTGCGAACGGTCCAATGCGAGAACGGTTGGTGCTGTGCCGATAACCGGATGCGCCAGCGGATGGCGCGACCATAACGTTTGCGCGAACAGGTCGTACACGTACTCCTCGGGGTAGTCCATCAGCTCGCGCAGTTCTTCCAGCACCACGCGCTTCTCCCGCTCAATGTCTTCCGGGTGCAGGCGGGGCGACAACAGCATATCCGAGAGCACGTCCAGCGCAACCGACAGGTCTTCGGGCAGCACTCGCGCGTAGAAGGCGGTGTACTCCTTGTCGGTTTCGGCGTTGATGTAGCCTCCGCGCCCCTCAATCTCGCGCACGATGTCCAGAGCATCCCGACGGAGTGTGCCCTTGAACAGGATATGCTCGATGAAATGCGAAACGCCGTATTCGGAGGAGCGTTCATCGCGGGAGCCGGTACCGATATATACCCCCACCGCCACTGACCGCGCGGAGGGCATCGGTTCACAGACGATACGAAGACCGTTAGGCAGTGTAAAGGTTTCTATGGGCATACTGCAGAATAATCCCTCACCCTTTCCCCCTCTCCCGACTCGGCGGGAGAGGGGAGGTTTTACCTGGTTGGGGCGAACGGTTGCCTGCCCCTTCAGCGTTTCGGGCGGAATCGTGCTCTGGGCGTATCGTCGTCGCCGCGGTGACGACGTACATCCCCACCTCGTCCGTAGCCGGGTGGTTCGTGTCCGCCACCTGTGCGTGCGCCGGGAGTCTGGGCTGCGCTTGCTGCCTGACCGCCGAAGACGTTGTGCAAGCCGCGTGCGCTCAGGTTGATTCTGCCGAGGTTGTCTATCTCTACCACCTTCACCAGAATCTCATCGCCCACCTTTACCAGCTCGTCGGCGCGGCGCACACGCTGCTCGGACAGCTGCGACAGCGGCACCAGCCCTTCCTTGCCGGGCAGGATTTCTACGAACACCCCCAGCGACGAAGTTCGCGTGACCTTTCCGAGGAAGGTTTCGCCGACCACCACGTCGCGCGTCAAATCCTCGATCATCTTGCGGGCGCGTTCACCGCTCTCCTCGTCATCGGCGGCGATATACACACGCCCATCCTGCTCGATCTGGATGCGCGTGCCGGTGTCGGCGAGGATTTTCTTGATGATGCGTCCGCCGGGACCGATAACATCGCCGATTTTATCGGGATGGATTTCCATCACGATGATGCGCGGTGCGTAGGGGCTGATGTGGTCGCGCGGCTTGTCGATGGCTTCGAGCATCTTCTCCAGAATGTACAGCCTGCCCTGTCGTGCCTGCTCCAGCGCGCGTTCGAACACCGGGCGCGGAATGCCCGAAATCTTGGTGTCCAGCTGCAGGGCGGTGATGCCCTTTGCGGTGCCGGCGACCTTGAAGTCCATATCGCCGGAGAAGTCCTCCATGCCCTGGATGTCGCTGAGCACGACCCACTCTTCGCCTTGCGTCATCAATCCCATTGCCACGCCGGCGACAGGGGCTTTAATCTGCACGCCCGCGTCCATCAGCGCCAGTGTGGAGCCGCAGACGCTCGCCATCGAGGTGGAGCCGTTGGACTCCAGCACCTCCGAGGTGAGCAGGATGGCGTAGGGAAACTCCTCTTCAGGCGGAATCATGGGGCGCAGTGCGCGCTCTGCCAGAGCACCGTGACCGATTTCGCGCCTGCCGGGACCGCGTAGCGGGCGCGTCTCGCCCACGCTGTAAGGCGGGAAGTTGTAGAAGTGCATGTAGCGCTTAAACCCATCCTCCTCCAGCGTGTCGATAATCTGCGCCTCTTCCAGCGGGCCCAGCGTGACGCTGGTCAATACCTGCGTCTGCCCGCGCGTGAACAGGGCGGAGCCGTGTACCCTTGGTAGCAACCCGACCATGCAGCTGATAGGACGAATTTCGTCGTACTTTCGCCCGTCGGGGCGCACTTTGTAATCGAGGATGAGCCGGCGCACCTGCTCCTTCACCACCTTGTCGGCGGCTTCGCGCAGGTCGGTCTCCTGCTCCGGGTACTCCGGTAGCAGTGCCTGCACAATCTCCTCCTTAAGCAGTTCAATGGCTTCCTCCCGCGCCGACTTGTCGGGTTGCTGGATGGCCTGCAATACCTGCTCGGCGAACTGCTCACGCACGCGGGTGAGGATGTCCTCCGGTACGGTGTAGATGGGTACTTCTGCCTTGACCGTGCCCACTTTCGCCGCGAGCTCTTCCTGAATGGCGCAAATCGGCTTGATGTGTTCATGAGCGAGGTCCAGCGCTTCGAGGATTTCCGCCTCGCTGATTTCGTTCGCGCCAGCCTCGACCATCACGATGTAGTCCTTTGTGCCCGCGACCACCAGGTCCAGGTCGCCGCTCTCTACCTGCTCAAACGAGGGGTTGATGACAAACTCCCCGTTCACCTTGCCGATGCGCACCGCGCCGACGGGACCATTAAACGGGATGTTCGAAACGGTCAATGCGGCAGACGCACCGATGATGGAGAGCACATCGGGCAGATGCTCGTTGTCCACCGACAGGGGCATCGCGATAACCTGCACCTCGTTGCGCATCCCGCTGGGGAACAGCGGACGCAAAGGGCGGTCGATAAGGCGGGCGGTCAGCACCGCTTTGTCGCTGGGGCGTCCACCCCGCTTGATGAACCCGCCCGGTATCTTGCCGACGGAATACTTGCGTTCCTCGTAGTCCACCACCAGCGGGAAGAAATCGATATCGGTGCGTGCTTCCCGGCTCATGGTGGCGGTGCAGAGTACGATGGTGTCGCCCGAACGCACAAGAACGGCACCGTTTGCTTGCTTGGCGACACGGCCGGTCTCAATCTGGATAAGTTGACCGGCGACTTCCACTTCGACGGTGTGTATCATGGATAGATGGAACTCCTCTTGGTTGAATCTTCACATCTGGCTACACAGGTAACCGCTACTGCTTGCTGCGGATGCCCAGTGAGTTGACCAGCGCGCGGTAGCGCTGAATATCCTGCCGAGCCAGATAGTCGAGCAATCTCTTGCGCTCACCAACCAGCATCATCAGCCCGCGCCGCGTGTGATAATCGTGCTTATGCTGGCGCAGATGCTCGGTAAGCAGGTTGATGCGCGCGGTCAGCAGAGCCACCTGCACTTCGGGCGAACCGGTGTCGCCCTCGAAGCGCCGGTATTTCTGGATAATCTCGGCTTTCTGCTCTTTGGTCAACGGCATTCTCCGTGCTTTTCCCCCTTTCTGAGGTTGGGATTGTGGTGCGTCGCCTCGCTTTCACCGTCTCCGTGCCGTTCTACGGTTGTCCCCGGGGGGACAACGGCACAACGGCAGAAGGCGATGCATGGCGTGCGCACCATGATAGTTTAGCATATACGCGGGCAGAAGTCAATCGGCACGGGGGCGATGACATGGAGGGTCACGCTCTGTGGTGACCCTCCGGTGCGATAATCGCATTCACCTCGCTACTTCCCGCCGCTTTTGGGTTTCGCCGGTTGAGCGGGTGCGCTCGGTTTAGAAGGCTCCTCCTTTTTCCTGGCGCGTTCCGCTGCCAGCTCCGCCGCACGCCGGCTTGCCTGTTCCACCAGGGGTTTCACCTGTTGTCCGGGAATAACAAACACCCCGCCCGTGCCGGAACTGCCACCGCCCGAAAGCAGGCGCATAAACAGCGTAAAGCCCATCGTGTCGCCGCCTTCTTCTTTCACTTCCGGGGCGATGGTGGTTAACACGCCGACGAGCTCGCCGTTCAGGGTGAATACCGGCAAACCCAGCTGGGAAATATCGCCCAGAAGCATCCACGCACGACGCGGTTTGGCGATTTCGCCGCAAATCTGCCCCAGTGCGAAGTAGGGCGCGTAGTCGTACCCTTTGGTCAGGCGCGAGACGGCGATGACCTGCTGTCCCAGCTTTGCATCCACCGCGCTGCCAAGGTCCACCGGCGTGAGTTGCCTGTCACCCAGCCCCTCCACCTTAACGAAAGCCAGGTCAAGCTTGGTATCGGTGGCGGCGAGGAAAGCGTCATACTCCTTGTCCTCGTTGCCGAAGGTGACCTTGATGGAGGTGGGGGTCATCTTGTAGTCCATGCCCGCAGGCATGGACTCCCCGGCGAGCATCTCCATCATCCGCTTCGGGGAGAAAGGCGAGTTTGAGAGCATAATCAGTCCGTCAGGCGTTACCACCACGCCCTGCAGGCTTATTTTGGACTCTTCATCCATGCTCTCGCCGCCCATCTTCATGGTGGTCTTTATTACCACCTTCACGTTGGCGATGGAAGGAGCCACTTTCTCTACCACCGCCTGCACGCCCGCCGTTTCGTTTTGCGCAGTCGCGGCGCAGAGTACCGTCAGGCTGATGAAAACAGCCCAGAGCCATTTGCTCATATTTGCATTCCTCCTTTTATCATACCCTGAAAGGGTGGTTCCCTGTGCCCGAACGGCTTGGCGGAGCCTTGTCATCCAGAGAGTTTGTTATGGCAGAAGCTTCGCCCAGTCGGGTTCGATGAACACAAAATGGGTGCGTCCGCCGCGCCGCAGGAAGATACGCGTCACCTTCGGACGTTCTTTCACCACGCGCGCCATTACCTGCTCGAAGGCGTGGGTGTCCGCAACAGGTATGCCGTTGATGCTCAGTATCAGGTCATCTGCGCGTAGGCCGGCCAGGTTTGCCCAGCCGCCCATCGTACATTCTACCACCAGCACGCCGTTCTGGTTGCGCTCCCAGCGGTTTTCCATGCGGTCTAGTGGGGTGATGTCGCGCACCACGAACTCGAACTCCTTCTGGCGCACGCGTCTGGCGGTCTCGCCGGAGGCAGGGGTCTCCTCCAGTGTAACCGATACCTTCTGCGTTTTTCCGCCGCGCAGAATGGTCAGCTCCACCTGTTCCCCTACCGACATATCCTCGATAATCCGGCGCAGCTCGTCGGCATCCTGCGGGCGGGAGGCTTCCAGTTCGGTATCGTTTATGGCGAGGATGATGTCGCCGGTGCGCAGTCCCGCCTTGCCCGCCTCGGTCCAGGGGTACACTTCCGTGATACGGAAACCACGCGCCTCCTCTACACCGACCGCTTTCGCCACCTCAGAGGTGACGACCTGCGTCTTGACCCCCAGCCAGGGCTTTGCCAGCTCACCGCCCATCGTGTCGGGAGGCGGCGTGCTCAGCTTCGCAACGGTAACCAGATGTTCCTCGCCGCGGCGGAAGTGCACAATCGCTTCTCCGCCGTTTTTCACCGCCGCTGCAATCGCTTTGCGCAGGGCAGCCAGGTTGGAAGTGGCAACGCCGTTGACGGAGGTGATGATGTCGTTCCGTTTCAAGTTCGGGCGCGCGCTATCGAACGGATAGCCCGGACGCACGCCTGTTACCAGCACGCCCTGTTGCGTGGCGAGTTTTCGCGCGACGACCATGGCGCGGGTAATGTTTTGCGCGGTGATGCCTGCCTCCCGAAACTCCTCCTCATCGCCGCTGGAGCGTTCCCACTGCGCGGTCACCGCGCTCACCTTACGTTCCTTGCCCCCGCGCAACAGACGGATGGTCACCTTCTTGCCCACAGGCAGAGAGGCAATCTGCTGGTAGAAGAGGGGTATCTCCTCGAAAAAGCGGGCGTTCGTGGCTGCACCGTCGATAGACAGGATGATGTCACCGGGCTGGATGCCCGCTTTCTGCGCAGGCGAGCCGGGGAATACCGAGGAGACCAGCACGCCTGTTTTGCGTCCCAGCTTCTCTACCGGTAAAACCGTCAGCCCCAGCCATCCACGCTGGATACGCCCTGTCTTCAACACCTGCTGTAACACCTGCCTGGCGAGGTTAGATGGGATAGCAAAACCCATACCGCTGCCCCCCAGCTCGTTAATGCCCACCACCTCGCCGTTGAGGCTTACCAGCGGTCCGCCGGAGTTGCCCGGAAGTATCAGCGCGTCGTGCTGAATCCAGCGGGTGAGTAAGCCGGTGCTTTCGCCCTCATCCAGCTCCATCTCTTCAATCTCGGTCTGCGTGAAGTCGGTAAAGACGCGCCGCGTGTTGGAGACAATGCCCAGCGTTGCCGACGAGGAGAGCATCAGCGGGTTGCCCATCGCCAGCACGTATTCGCCCACCTTCAGCGCATCCGAGTTGCCGAGGCTGGCGTAGGGGAAACGGCGTTTGGGACCGGCGCGTAGTTTGAGGATGCTCAGGTCGGTCAGCGGGTCGTGCGCGACGACAGTGGCTTCCAGCGTTTCGCCGGTGGTCAGGGAGCAGGTGATACGAGTAGAATTGCCCGCTACGTGGTAGTTGGTGAGCACATGTCCCTGCGGTGTGACGATGACGCCGCTTCCACCGGAGGGCGATCGCTGGGCGCGTCCTTCGCTGAAATAGCGTGTGACTGCCAGGATATTGACCACTGCCGGGTACACCTTGTCGCGGGCGCGCTCGATGTCGCGCCGTAAGGCATCGGGGTACGCTCGCTGGGCAGAGGCGAAAGGATGCAGGCAAACAAAGCAGACAGCCAGTATGAGCATTGTCGCTGCGCGGCAGGTGCTTACAGGCATTTACACCCTCCCTACTTCCAGAACTTTTTCGTGGATTATCTATTCACCTTCACTCTGCCTGTTTCCTGTGCTTGCGAAGGAATTCGCCCGGCACAGAGCTAAGCGTGAGAAAGAGTAGCAACGCAGGAGGTAGAGATGGACTTCGATCTGTTGAAACGGCTTTGCGAGGCTCCGGGCATTCCGGGCAAGGAAGACCATATCCGCGAGGCGGTCAAAGAGGCGTTGGCTCCGCTGGTGGATAGCATCGAGGTAGACGTGATGGGCAACGTGGTGGGTGTGAAGCGGGGCAACGGCGCACGCAAGGTGATGCTGGCAGCGCATATCGACGAAATCGGCTTCATGGTGCGCCATATCGACGACAAGGGTTTTGTGCGTCTACAGCCGCTGGGTGGTTTCGACGCACGTCAGCTGTTCGCTCAGCGCGTGCTGGTACATACGCGCAAGGGTGAGGTATTGCGTGGCGTGCTGGCGTACTCTACCAGGCCGGCGCACATGCTCACGCCCGAAGAGATGAACAAAGCACCGCAAATCGAAAGCTTCTTTGTGGACCTGGGCATGACCGCCGAACAGGTAAAGGAGAAGGTCTCTGTGGGCGATATGGTGACGATGGACCGCACCACCGAATCATGCGGAGACACCTTCTTCGGTAAGGCGATGGACGACCGCGTGGGCGTGTTCGTGATGATCGAAGCCATGCGCCTGTTGAAGGACACGCGCACGGAGGTGGACATCTACGCCGTTGCCACCACGCAGGAGGAAGTCGGCTTGCGCGGGGCGACCACCGCCGCTTACGCCATAGAACCCGACATCGGCATCGCGCTGGATGTGACGCTGGCGAACGACTACCCCGGTCCCTCTGACACCGAAACGGTGACCAAGCTGGGGCAGGGGGTTGCCATCAAGATTATGGACGGCAGCCTGATATGTCATCCCAAACTGGTAGAGCACTTCCGCGAGATCGCCGAGCGTGAGCAAATCCCGCATCAGATGGAGATTCTGCCTCGTGGCGGCACCGACGCAGGCGCGTTGCAGCGAAGCCGCGCGGGTACGGTCAGTATCACTATCAGCGTACCCACTCGTTATGTGCATACGGTGAACGAGATGGTGCACCGCAAGGACGTAGAAGCGGCAGCCACACTGGTAGCGCGCTATCTGGAGGAGGCGCATACCAGAGACTACCGGTATTGAGGATACAGGGCGCGAGAACTATCTCGCGCCCTCTTGCGATTAGAGCCTACTTTCGCCGTGCGAGCGTGCGTCTGCGCATCGCGCCCGCCAGTCCCAACAGCCCCGTGCTGAAGAGAACCAGCGTTGACGCATCAGGCACAGGTGTGCCGGAAACGGAAAGGAACAGCCCTCGCTGTCCTGACCCGGGTCCGGCGAACTGCGCGATATACCCCGCAGGTACCCGCATCTGTAGAAAGTCATTCGTTGTGTTCAGAGTGAACGGCACCTGCAGATCGAACCATTTCCCCGACGAAGGTTCGTAGAAGAAGGGACGTAGAGTGGACTCAATGATGGGCATCCATTTGGGGTCTTTGACGTCGATCAGCTGGCCCTCGCCCTCCTGACCATCTTCATATGGGATGGTGATATCGAAGAAGACGTCGAAAAAGGAGCTGACCTGCGGCGTTTGCTCCGTGCTGATGTGTACCCCTTTCATCATGCGCTCCACACCGGCTGGCACGTTCAGCGGGTCAGGCATAGAGTGGAACTCGGTGGCACTGAACACCAGCTCGTTGTCCGCAGTGAACAGGTTATCGGGGATGTCTATTTCCGCGTTCAAGGTGTGCGGAGTGAAGGGAAGCTCATCCGGGAAGCCCAGCACCTCCAGATGCGCGTCCTTGTTGGGACCAACAGGGGCTTGTGCTTTTCGGATGGGCGCGGTAGAAGACTTGTTCGCCTCATTCTTATCGTCCTGTGAGATGGTGGTCACATCGTCGTTTTTGGTGTCACCGCCCTGAGGGTCTTTGATTTTGCCCGTTTTGCTGCGCGTGCCTCCCTGATGTGTCAGACGCAGGGTGTGACTCAACTCATGCTTCATCGTGCTGACAGGGTTCTTCTTGTCGTCGTCGTTGAACCCCCATCCCTTCTCGAATTTCGGGTCAATCACCACCGAACGTTTCGTGACCTCGCGGTTTTTGTCGATGTTGTCAAAGGTGGTATGCGCGCCACCTCCGCCCGACTTACCTGTTTTGATTTCAATGTCGTGGTCACCAGCTGTACCCTCTACAAACTCCCAGCCGGTATCCGCTTTGACACCGTTCCAGTTGTCCATCGCCTCCTTCACGATGTCCTTGAGCTTTTTCCCGCCGAACTCCTTGTCGGCATCGGCGGCGTTGACGTGCACCTTTAACTTGCGCTTCTTGTCCTTCCAGTCCCACGTGTCGTTGATGCCGGCGAAGGAGGGGAGGACGAAGGTGCAAACCACCGCCAGCATAGCGATGACGGACAGAATTGCGCGAACACGAGTTCCCATTGCAAGGTCCTCCTTGAGAGATTTACTCTGTTGCGGGTACTCGGCTTGGGGTACACAGGGTCGCTAACGCTTCCACAGTGGGCAGTTTGCACCCTGAGCAAAGCACCAGTAGCAGAGGATGTTTTTCAGTACTTATATACTGCAAGAATCGTACCACTCACGCGATTTTTGCGGAAATTTCAACAAAATTTTATAAAGTCACTAATTGTGACGGTAATTTCCAGCAATCCGTCAACCCTTAACATTGTAATGGTAACGCAAGCGGATAGCAGTACTTGACCTCTGATTAATCTGGATATGCGTGTTCTGGACAGGGCGTGCTTCAACCTGTTTTGTCATGCTGAGCGTCAGCGAAGCATCTCAGAGTAGCGATAAAACGAGATTCTTCGCTTGCGCTCAGAATGACAGGGTTGGCGGAACCGTTCCGCTTAATATCCAAATAATCACGTGCGGTCAAGTAGTGGAGCGTCAAACATGCTTCCTGGCGTCTTAGCCAGCTGGAGGGAAAGGCTTCTGCCGAAGGGAATCATCTCGCGGCTTCGGCGGCTGCCTTTGCCAGCTTGTCTGCAATCTGGTTTTGCGAACGGGGAATATGCCGTACGCTCGCGCTTTTGAACAGTCGCAGTAAAGCTCTGGCGCGTCTGTAGAGAGGCTGGAGGTGGGGGGAATGCACCCCGTACAGCCCGTTTATCTGGCGCGCCAGCAGCTCGCTGTCGGTGTATACCTCTATCGTATCGGCACCGAGCGCACGCGCTTCCTCCAACCCCCGTATCAACGCGCGGTACTCGGCGACATTGTTGGTGGTTTCTCCGATGGGTTCGCCGATTTCCTTCACCGGCTCGCCTGCGTCGTTACACAGCACCACACCGATACCCGCCCTGCCCGGGTTGCCCCGTGATGCGCCGTCAATGTATATCTTCATAACCCCAGCTCATCCGCGATAGTAGACATGGCGTGAATCACGTTCTGCACGTGCTCGTCAAACGGCACGCCAATCTCCTCTGCGCCTTTCAGCAGCTCCTCACGGCTTACCGCACGGGCGAAGGCTTTATCCTTCATCTTCTTGCGCACCGCCGCCACGTCTACCTCTGCCAGCTTCTTATTCGGGCGTACCAACGCCACCGCCGTGACGAATCCCGTGAGCTCGTCGCAGGCGTAGAGGGTATGCTCCATGCGCGTTTGGCGGGGAATGCCCGTGTGGTCGGCGTGCGCACCAACGGCACGAACTACCTCTTCAGGGTAACCCTTTTGCCTTAATATCTCCATGCCCACAAAGGGGTGCTCCTCCAGCGAGGGGTGCTGGTCATAGTCCAGGTCGTGAAGCAATCCGGTGATGCCCCACAGCTCCTCGTTCTCGTTCCAAAGGCGGGCATAGTGGCGCATACATGCCTCTACCGCCAGCGCATGGCGGCGCAGGTTTTCAGATTGCGTGTATTCGCACAGCAAAGCCCATGCTTCCTCTCGGTTCAAGGCATACCTCCTCAGTGTGTTTGCGTCTTTGCATGAGATGACTCACTCGATACTCACCTCACCCCACTGCGCCCAATCCCAGCCGTAGTCGCCCAGCGAATCGGTGACCAGGCGCAGCAGCACCGTTTGCCCTGACCATTCGGCGAGGGAAACCTCGAACGGTATCCATCCCTCGCCCGGGTTTACCGTTTGGTTCCACACCTCTCTGCCGTTTACCTCCACGCTAAAACGCACGCCGTTGGACTTGCTCTCCGCGCCGTCGCGGATTCCAGCGAAACCGCGCAGCGATGCTCTCTGCTCGGGCAACCTCATCAGGAAGGCGAGAAAAGTCTTGCCGTTGGGCGGGGGATGGGCGAAGAACCCCTTTTTGCTTACCTCGCCGGATGTGCCCGTTGCCGTAATGCCGCGCAGGTAGTCAACCGGCTCATGCATCGCCCCGTCCAGCTCGATACCCGTGCGAAACCTCACCTGCGTCAGGTCTGTCGGCAGAGTGATGGGCGCGGACTCCGTGTAAAGCAGAACGAGCGTACACGGCTCGGACAGCAACGGGAAACGGTAGAGGTTTGGGGCGACGGTCCGCCATTCCACACTCTTGCCGTTGAGATACGCCCGAAGGAGCGGCTGCGGAGAGTAGACCTCTACCTGCGCGTCTTGTGTCTGCTGAACCACCACTCGCGGACGGCTCCAGTAACCCCAGTCGAAATCGGGGGAGGCGTTCGGCCCGGGGTGTGCCTCCAGGCGAAGGCGAACCCATTGCCCGCGAAGCGTGCTCAAGTCCAGTGTGATTTGCTCCGGTGTCTTCCCCTGGACGTGCCGGGTTGCCGAGACAGAAGCGCTTTGCCCGAAGGCAGTGACGGTGAAGATTACGCCGTCGCTTCGGCTGGCGGCGTCGGGAGAGGTGAAGCCCAGCTCGCTACGGAACTCGCACCGGCGGTCGGCGGGCAGGGGGAGTGTGTATTCCAGCCACACCTTGCCGCCTGCCCTGGCGCGCCAGGGGGGATGCATGAAGATGCCATCGCCGGAAGGGCGTGCTACTGCACCTGTCTCGTGCTCGGTGAGGTAGCCCGTAGCACGTTTGCCTGCCCCCCGCATGTCTGTCACGCAGTATCCCACATTCCCTCGCTCTTTCCACAGCTCTGCCACAACCACCTCACGCGGCACGATGGCAAAACGCGCCCACTCCCCTTCCTGCACTCCCGCTGAAGACACCATTGCCGATTCGGAAAGGGCGTGCAGGTGCAGGGCGTTCATCTTCGGCGGTTCCGGCACCCAGGGGTAACTACTTGTCGGATTCAGCCCCAGTATCTCCTTGCCGTTGTAAGCGAGCCAGCCGGGAATCGAACCACTTACCTGCGCCCGCGTGACACCCTCGATGCGTCTGGCAACGGTGTTCCAGCTTTTGCCAATTCGCATCTCGAGACACACCCCGCTCTTCTCCTGCCGATAACGGGCAGGGTGTCCACTCGCTGTACGGTAGAGAAAGAGGGTGTCCGCTTCCCACAGGGTGGGGGCGAACTCGGGAAGGGGGCGATTTGCCTGAAACCACCGCGCTTCGTTCCACAGCATCTGTGTTGTTGCGTCCGGTTGGGAGACCTGCTGCTGCGTTAGCCACGCGAAGGTAGGAATCACCCCCATTCGGTCGTAGGCGGCGCGCCACACTGCGTAGTACTGCCACATCTGCGGGTTGGTCATGCCCAGATAGCCGTAAATCCTCGTGTGGGGGGTAAGCAGAGCGGAGCTAATCGGGTGCGCCATGCGTACGCGGCTCATCTCCCATCTGGCGTCGGCGTGGTCGATGCCCCACACATGTCGCTGCGCAAAGCTCTCATAGCGGAAGGAGATTTCGTTCAAGCCCTCACCGGAAAGGGCAACGTTGGGCAACGCCTCGCGCAGCTCGCGGTGCAGGGCGATATTGCCCTGCATGGCGTTCATGCCGTCTATCAGCCCATTGGCGTCGTTATAAATGCACAGGGTCTGGTCCAGATGAAGAGCATCGGGCTTCAATCGGCGACATAACTCCACCATACGCTGCACGAACAGCCTGCGCCATGCTTTCGCCGCGGGGTTGATGTAGGCGAACTTGATGGGCGGGTCTGCGCGTTGCCAGTGCCAGTACATCGGCTCCCCGCTGAAGGGGTCGCGGAAGTGGTACCGCTTCAGCTGCTCGTAATCGGGGTTTTCGGGGGTGCAGCCGAAGTAGTTCACGTGGAGCATGATGCGGAAGCCCAGCCGGCGCGCCTGTTCCATCCGCTCGGCAAATCCCTCGCGTGGGGTGTAGTCAGGGTAGTTGCGGTCGTAGCCGTCCTTGCGCCAGTCCGGCACATAGAGGAGCGTCTGGTGCGGGTTCAGTCGCCTCGCCAGAGCCTGCAGCTTGTCTGTATCGTCCAGGTTGTCGATAACGACCGTCTGAATGTCCCGCACCCACGCCGGTTGCTTTTTGCGCAGGGACACCAGTCCGAAAGCGTTTTCTGCCCACCGGCGGTACATCGCCACGCCGTTCAGCCAGCTGCCTGCGTACGGGCGGATGCGCCATCTTACGGATTCCGTCTGTTGAACCCTGTCAAAGGGAGCGGTGCACCACGTTTCAAAGCCTATCCAGAACTGCCCGTCGCGGTGCTGCACGAAGAGCCGTTTGAAACGCTGCGCATTGTCCTCGGCGTGGATGAGGAAGCCTCCGCGTTTGCTCTGTATCAGCAGGAATTGTGCTTCCCACGTCATCGGGTAGTCGAACTGCATCGGCTGGAAATCGCTGTCCGCGCCGAAGCGCAAACCGCTGTATCCGGGCACGAGCATCTCCCAGTCGTCGGGCAAAGTGATACCCCATTGTAACCCCACTAGCCCCGGGCGGGCGCACTCTGCCCGCTGAATCACCACTGCCTCGCCGTCCGGCAGGGCGTGCAAGCGGGTGGTCAGGGTGTGTGTAGCACCTTGCTCTCGCCATCGGAGGGTGATCGCTACCTCCTGCTCAGCTGCTTTTTGCTCCACCTGCGCACGGTCATTCCAGAGTTCTCCGCTTTGCCGGTGACGGATGCCGGTTAACGGCGGTGCGTGCCTCACCGCAAACGCCTCGCCTGTCAATCGGTTGACCAGACGGGTTATCACACCCTGCTGCGTCTCCACCTGCATACGCTTCGTGCGCAACGTGGGTTGTAGGTGTGAATCATCATTCGCCCCTACGGTGGGGGCGTGCAGTACGGAAACCACTATCAACCAGAATATCGTCCAGCCACACCTGTGCATTGGCTACGCTCCTTTTGGGTGGAGAACGGCTCGGCGGGAGCCTCGCTCTCCAGAACTCTTCTGCATGGGCAGGTTCTTTCCTGTTTGTCCGGCCTCCGAAATCTGCCGACAGGAGCTGCCGTGCATCGGCGCGAAATGAACTGAGAAAACATTATCGAAGGGAGTGCAACCGATGAACTGGCAGGCGAAGTGGATATGGCATCCGGGCGAAGAGGCGCCGCGCAACTTCTTCTGGGCAGCACGAAAAAGCTTTGCCCTCCCCGCGCGCTTCGGGAAGGTTACCCTGAGTATTACCGCCGATTCCCGCTACTCGGTATGGGTCAACGGCAACTATATTGGGCACGGTCCCGTACGTGCGTTCCCACATCGCTGGCGGTATGATAGTTACGATATCACCCCTCATGTCTGCTCTGGCGAGAACGTGGTAGCGGTGCTGGTACACCACTTTGGGCATTCCACCTTCCAGTATCTGGAGGCACGTGGTGGTCTGCTGGCGCAGGTGGAGTGCGATGGACAGGTGGTTGCTGCCACCGACCACACGTGGAGAGGTATCGAGCATCCCGCATACGAACGGCGAATGCCTCGCATGGCGTGCCAGCAGGCATGGGCGGAGATGTACGATGCCCGTAAAGCACCTGCGCACTGGACTCTCGTCGGCTTCGACGACAGCGCATGGCAAAGCGCTGTCGTAGTCGGCGAGGTGGGGTGTGCGCCGTGGAAGGAGGTGCTTCCACGCGACATTCCCTTGCTCACGCAGGAGCCGATTCAGCCGGTACGCCTCATGCGGATTCAGGCGGTGCGCCCGCCGAGACAGGTGTGGACGTTTGACCTCAAGCCCAACTTCCTGCCGGGCGACCTCACTGCCAACCCGCGCGGGTTCGTGGGGCTGGTGGCAACGGTGCTGGAGTGTTCCCGTCCGATACAGGTAAGCCTGCGCTCCATGTTCAACGGCTTCCGCGCGGTGCGCATCGACGGCACGGAGTATACGCCTCAGCAGGCGGCTGAGGGCATCGCACTCTCCTCAGGCGAGCACCTGCTGGTAGCGGATGTCTCCGCCCGCTTCTATCACGAGTGGTTCTTCGGTTTCGTTTTTGACTACGACGAGGGCGAGATGCACCTGCGTTCCCCGCTTGGAGATGCTCGGGCTTATCCGTTCGTGAGTATCGGTCCGTTCCCCTCACAGGATGATGCGGGATACCAGTCGGTGTGGCAAGCCACCTCGCTCAACCAGATTGCAAGCCATCCGGCGGTTCAACCCATCCGGTGGGAGCACACCGCCGCTGCGAATGTGTTCGCGGATACGGTTCTCGCCAAACCGGTCTCTGCCGAGGTCAGAGTGGAGACGCCGGACGCCCTGCTCGCCGCCAACTCGAACGAGACGGTCATCCATCCTGTGAGCGAAGGCGACGTGGAGATGTTGATAGACTTCGGCAAGGAGCTGGTGGGTTTCTTCGAGATAGACCTGTGCGCTCCTGAGGGTACAGTAATTGACCTGAACGCCTTCGAGTATATGGAGGACGGACGCATTCAGTGGACGTATGGACTGCACAACACCTTCCGTTATATCGCGCGAGAGGGCTGGCAGAGCTGGCGTTCGGTGGTGCGGCGCGGTTTCCGCTACGCCACGCTCACCGTCCGTTTCCCGCAGGGGGCGAGGGAACCGGTACGCTTGCGCGGGCTGCGCTGTTACCTGAACACCTACCCGTATGCGTATCAGGCGCAGTTCCACTGCAGTGATGCCCTGCTGAACGACATCTGGGAGATTTCGCGCCACACGGTGCGCCTGTGCAGTGAAGACACCTTCGTGGACTGCCCCTCGTATGAGCAGACTTTCTGGGTGGGAGACGCTCGCAACGAGAGCCTGTTCAGCTACACCGCTTTCGGAGATGCGCGTCTGGCGCGGAGGTGTCTACTGCTGGCGGGCGAGTCGCTGTGGCGGTCGCCGCTGGTGGAGAGCCAGGTGCCCAGCGGCTGGGAAGATATTCTGACCGCGTGGAGCCTGCTGTGGACGATTGCCTGCGAGGAGTACTACCGCTTCACCGGAGACCGCGCGTTTCTGGAAGAGGTGTATCCCGCTGTGCGCCAGCAGAATCAGAACATCCACGAGCGGTTCATCAACGGACAGGGGTTGCTGGAGATAGAGGCGTGGAATATGCTGGACTGGGCACCGATGGACACTCCCCGAACGGGCGTGGTGGCGCACCAGAACATGTGGCTGGTGGAGGCGTGGCGACGCAGTGCAAAGATGGCGCGCATTCTGGGCAACGAGGCGGAGGCGGAGCTGTACTTGCGCTGGGCGGAGGAGCTGAAGCAGGCGATTAACGCGCACCTGTGGGACGAAGAGAAGCAGGCGTATATCGACTGCATCCATGCGGACGGTCGGCGCAGTGCGGTTGTCAGCCAGCAGACGCAGACGGTAGCCTACCTGTGCGACATCGTGCCCGACGAGAAGCGCGCGCTGTTCGAGCGGTACCTCACCGATGTGCCCGAAGGCTGGGTGCGAGTGGGTAGTCCCTTCATGATGGCGTTCACCATCGAGGCGCTGGAGAAGGCAGGCGATGCGGGGCGAATCCTGCAGCTGATACGTCGGTGGTGGGGCATGATGGTTGACGCGGGAGCCACATCCTGCTGGGAGACGTTCCCGGGCTATCTGGGTCAGGAGTGGCCCACACGCAGTCACTGTCACGCCTGGAGCGCGGCGCCGGCGTTCGCGTTGCCATCGTATGTTCTGGGGGTGCGCCCGCTGGAGCCCGGTTTCACGCGATTCGAGGTGCGTCCGTTCCTGGGCGACCTCGAGTGGGCGAAAGGAGTGGTGTCCACCCCGCATGGGGAGATAGCGGTATCCCTGCACCGCGAGGGGGAAAGGATACGAGCACAGGTCATCGTGCCCCGGAATACGGTTGCGGTGATTGGTGGCAAGGAGTACGGCGCAGGGATGCACGAGATCACCGTGTAGCTATCACCTGATGAGCAGTGCCCCGGCAGAGCCGGCATCCGGCTCACCGGGGCGCGACAAACCGGCAGGTGCAGAACGCAGGAATGCAGTGCTGCCCCGTCGGGTGCGATACCATAACGGTGCTGCGCTTGACTGTTTGTCGTTCCGAATCTCAGAGATGCTTCACTGCGTTACAGGAGCGCAAAACCTCCTTGCCTGCATTCAGATAATCGGTCCTGACGCTCTAAAAGACGCGTCGCGGGTTGCGATTACGGGCGGGCTTGATAAAGCGAAAATGCGCAAGATAGACGGGCAGTTCCCGCTCCGGGAATTGCTCGTAAAGCCAGTCAAGGAACTCAAGGCTGAAGGTTGGGTAGAGTTGCAGGCGTTCCTTGCTCACCGAATCCCGGGTCAGGATCTGCGCATTAGTGAAACCCGCATCTTTCGCTTCGCGGATCAGCCCTCTCTCCGAGAGGGCACCCGCCAGTCAGCCCGCGAAGGCGGCTTCGCTGTCGAGCACCGCGCGCGGCAGACGTCCGTTCACCACTGAATCGGCGAATATCAGGCGTCCACCGGATTTCAACACGCGATAGAATTCGCGGAACACCTGCCCCTTTTCCGTCGAGAGGTTGATGACGCCGTTCGAGATGATCACATCCACGCTTGCATCGTCGAGGGGGATTTGCTCCATTTTGCCTTCGCGGAACTCGACGTTGGTCATTCCGAGGAGGTGTTGATTCGCCCATGCCCGTGCGAGCATTTCCGGCGTCATGTCCAGCCCGATGGCGCGCCCCGTTGGTCCAACCTTTTTCGCCGCGATGAAGGTGTCAATGCCCGCGCCGCTGCCGATGTCCAGCACAACTTCGCCGGGCTGCAAATCCGCGTAGCGGACCGGGTTGCCGAGCCCAAGTGCGTAGGCTGTGACCGATTCTGGCAACCACGCGATTTCGTCTGGGCTGTACAAGCTTTCCGCGACGCCTGTTCCTTGCGGGATGACGGCGCCATAGGATTCGCGCACGATGCGTGCTGCCTCGTCTGCGGAAAACCGAATGCTTTCAAACTCGTCGCTCATGGTGCATCTCCTTCTGTTGTCAGGCGCAAGACCTCCTCTCACGCCGGCTTGATGTTCTGGTTCATCCGGAAGAAGTTCGTCGGGTCGTACTTCTTCTTGATCGCCACCAGCCGGTCATAAGTCGTACCGTAGGCGAACGCGATACGGTCGGTCTCGTCTTGAGTGAGGAAATTGATGTACGCGCCGCTGCTGGCGAACGGCCGTGACTTGGCGAAAAATTCGCGCGCCCAGGCGATGCAGCGCTGATCCTCAGAAGCCGACTCCCAGCGACCATGCACGTTCAGCACGTAATTGGCGTCTCGGCTCGAGTATGCCGTCGCCTCGGGCGCTACGCGTCCCGCCTGGCCGCCGATCGTGCCGATGAGAATCTCGCACTGCGGCGACGGCAGCTTGCCGGCGTATTCGATGAGGGTGTCGATCGCGCCGTCGCCGAGCCGCGAGAAGTTGTGCGACTTCCAGTAGTTGCGCGCACCCGGCGTCAGGAGTGGATTGAAGGTTTGTTGCCAGGCGGTGTACGGCTGCACGCCGATGTGTTCGCCGAGCACCGTACCGAACCTGCGCAACGGCTCGATTAGCTTCTCGCCTTCGGTGGGTTGGCCCGCATAGAACAATATGAGTGCGACGATCTCTTTCCCGATGACCTTCTCGGGCAGGAAGGGCAGTGGGGGTGCCTTTCGCGCGACCATCCAGACGTTGAGGTCGTCCGGCATCGTCTCGGTGAACCGGGCGAATTGCGTGAGCACGGACTTCGCCTGGTCGAACGGGAAGACGATGAGCCCGCTCAGCACGTCCGGCCCTACAGGATGGAGTTGGAACTCGAATCTGGTCACGATACCGAAGTTCCCACCGCCGCCACGCAGCCCCCAGAAGAGGTCGTCGTTTTCCGTTTCGCTGGCGTGTACCTTCCTGCCATCTGCCGTGACGACATCCGCCGAGAGCAGGTTGTCCACAGTCATGCCGTATTTCCGGCTCAGCCAGCCAAAGCCGCCACCGAGCGTCAGTCCGGCAACGCCCGTGGTCGAGTTGATGCCCAGCGGCGTGGCAAGCCCGTGTGCCTGCGTGGCCGCATCGACGTCGGCAAGGGTGCAGCCGGACTCGACGGACGCCCGGCGGGCGTTTGCGTCCACCTGGACGCCCTTCATCAGCGAGAGGTCGATCATCAGTCCATCATCGCAAACAGCGTTTCCCGCAATGTTGTGCCCGCCCCCTCGGATAGAGACCAGCAGGTTCTGCTCGCGCGCGAACTTGACGGCATGGATGACATCTTCTGATGACACACAACGGGCGATTAGCGCAGGGCTACGGTCGATCATGGCGTTCCAGACGGTTCGGGACTCCTCATAGCCGACGTCGCCAGGTAGAAGCACTGGTCCGCGGAGGCGCATCTTTAAACCGTCGAGGGTGTCCTGTTTCAGGTCGATCTCGCGACCTTCTGTCGTTTTCGCTTTCATGGCACGACCTCTCTTTGTTTTGGAGTTTGAAAAACTCCCTAGACTAACTAGCATTCTACCATTCGTGAATTGAATTGTCAAGCATTTTGCTTAACTATGCAGCAAAAATCTCTGCCTCCCTGCTTTAACCTGTTACTGACGGGGACGCTGGCAAGCGTACTCAGGCGAGGCAGGGGATATGTGGCTCTTTTGCCGAAATAGGTACGGCATAGCTGTCGGGCAGGAGCCTTGCTCTTCGGGAGAGGGGGATACAGTCGGCTCACCCGGGGATTCGCCTCTCAGGTGTGGCAGCGCGACAATCCCTCTGGAGGGCGAGGCTCCTGCCGAGCCGATTGAGAGGTGAAATGAAAAGGTGAGAAACCTGCCAGAAAGAAAACGTCCGGTTCATCGGGTGATTATCCTGCCCAATCGCCCAACTATCGTGTTCGTGACCGTCTGCACCCATAAACGTCTACGCTGTTTAGCCAGCGAACAGGCACATGCTCTGCTCAACGATGTCTGGCTAAAAGCAGACAGTTGGCAGGTTGGGCGATATGTGGTTATGCCTGACCATGTTCACCTGTTCGCAGCACCTACAAACCCCGATGTGGATCTAGAAAGGTGGGTCCGCTACTGGAAGTCGCTTTTTTCGCGTCCATATCAAAAGCAAATGCCAATCTTTCGTTGGCAGTCGGGATACTGGGACACAACGTTACGCTGGTTCGACAGTTACGACCAGAAATGGGAATATGTGCGTTTGAATCCTGTGAGACACGGGTTGGTTCAAAACCCGCAGGATTGGCCCTATCAGGGCGAGTTGAATGTGCTGGCTTGGTTTTAAACAATATTTCGGCTCGGCGGGAGCCTCGCCCTCCAGGTGGGAGATTGGGGTGTTTGGCTCGGAGCCTGCCGGGTGAGGTATGCTCAGGAGGTGTACTGTGAACTGTCTGGCTTGGGTGTTCATCATGATGGCTCTTTCAGTAACCGTATCTGCTGCCCCGACAATCGGTGTCCTGCGCGTCGAGGAACGGCAACCCGATGCGCTACAGCGGGCGATTCGTCAGGCGATGCCGGAGGCGAAGGTTGTTCCGGTATCTGTAGAGCACTTCGCCAGCGGGCGCCTGCCGCAGGAAACGGCAATGCTGGTGGTTCCGGAGGCACATCGCCTGCCCGCTGTTATCGCCGAGCCGCTGCAGAAGTGGGTGCGCTCTCGAAAAGGGGTACTTTTCGTGAGCAACGAGCCGCCACTGGGCACATGGCTCTATCGCGCGGGCAAACGGTGGGTGGAGCGACAGGAAGCCCTGCACGCGCTCGCGTCCTGGCGTCCCCTGTGGCAGGAGCCTCCTGCCACGCAGAGTGGATGGCGACGCAGCACCAACGCGCCCGAAATAGATACCTCGTGGTCGCTGGTGGACACCCCACACGGCAAAGGCTATCGTCTCCGCGTGCCCAGACTGACGAGCTGGTGCACTTACGACCTGCCCATCGAACAGCCCTTCCGCGAAGGCGAGACGCTGATGCGCTTCTGGGCGAAGGGCGATAAGAACACCCGCGCCCTCTCCATCGAGTGGCGCGAGCGCGACGGCTCGCGCTGGGTGGCAACCGTGCCTCTTTCCGAAGGGTGGAAGCAGGTTGCGCTGGAACCGGCGGACTTCCGCTACTGGCCCGACAACCCGTCTAAAGGGCGTGGAGGTGCTGGCGACCGATTGAAACCGGAAAACGCTGTGGAGATCTCTATTGGGCTGGCGCACAGCTTCGCCTCCTACCCGCCGAATACGCCTCTGGAAGCGGTCATCGCCGATGTGCAGATAGGCAAGACAGCCCAATCGCTGCCTACCCCGCCCAGGTTCGCGCTGGAAGGCATCGCTCCGTGGTATAAGTTCTATCAAGATGCGCAGGGACGCTGGTGCAGCGTGATGCGTCATCGTGGCGTGGGCATTGGTGGGGTGTCGCCCGGAAGGCGTATCGTCGTCCCTCTTGGCGAGCGGGCGTGCCTGTTCATAAGCGGTAAGGGGGAAACCGAAGGGAGCGCATGGGCGTGGCTTCCCACCTTCGAGGCAAACGCTTCCCATCTCTCGGCGATTCTGCGCCCGATGCTGCGCGGTTGGCACCTGATGCGCGCAGGCACCACGCGGTTTGGCTTCTGGAAAGAGCAGAAGGTGCAATACGGCGCAGAGGTGGCGAATTGGCGAGACATACCTGTGACCCTGCGCCTCGTTGCCCGCCTTTCCTCAAAGGGCAAGCCAGAAGTGTCTCAGCAGATGTCGGTGCGCCTGCAGCCCGGCGAACGGCGTGGCGTTTCCTTCCCTGAGACCAACCTGCCAGAGGGCGAGTGGTATGTGCGGGTCACTGCGATGGCAGCGGACGGCACGCACGACGAGCTGGAGCACTCCTTCCACGTCATCGACAAACCGGCGGCGATGCCCCTCATTCGCGTGCAGGATGGATATTTCGTGCAGGGGGACAAACCGTTTTACGCGCACGGCATCAACTTCTGGCCGCTGTGGATAGCCGGTCAAGAGCCGGACGAATACTGGGGGCACTGGCTCGGTCCCGAACAGTACGACCCTGCGGAGGTGGAACGCGCCCTGCGCATCGCGAAGCAGGTGGGGTTTAACGTGCTGTCGATTCAGTACACGAGCCTCTCCCACGCGTCGCAGCTGGTGGACTTTTTAGAACGAGCACGCCGTCACGGGATGACGGTGAACCTGTTCATCACCGCCGCGCATCCGTTTGGCTTCGATCCGCAGCTGTTACGCCAGCTGATAGAAGCGGCGCGCATCCCGCAGTGGGGTAACATCTTCGCGTACGACATCGCGTGGGAGCCGGCGTGGGGTACCCATGCCGAGCGCAAACGGTTTGACCCCGCATGGCGTGAATGGATTGTCGAGCAGTACGGCTCCATCGAGAACGCCGAACGCGACTGGGGCTACGCCTTGCCCCGTGAAGAGGGCGTACCTACTAACCCCACCGACGAGCAGATACTGAACGACGGCGAGTGGCGACGTATGGTAGCCGCTTACCGTCGCTTTCTGGACGACCACGTGAACCGTGCCTACTGGCGTGTGGTGAAATTCATTCGCAGTCTGGACGGACGCCACCTCATCGGCGTACGCACGGGATACGGAGGAAACGGCAGTCCGTGGGCGGATTATCGGATGCCGTACGACCTGCTGGCGGGTGCGCCGTTCCTGGATTTCGTCTCGCCGGAGGGGTATTCCCTTACCGAAAACTGGCAGAACTTCCGCGCCGGGGGCTTCATTACCGCCTACGCCCGCTGGGCAGGTAACGGCAAGCCCGTCTTCTGGGCGGAGTTCGGGGCGAGCATCTATCCCGACACCACCCCGGAACGCATCGCCTACCAGCGCAGCGTGTACGAGTGGATGTACCGCATGGTGGAGGAATCGCGGGCGGACGGCAGCGCGGGCTGGTGGTTCCCGGGCGGCTACCGCACCACCGAGAACAGCGACTTCGGCATTATCCATCCCGACGGCACGCTCCGTCCGGCGGCGCGGGTGGCGCAGCAGTGGACAAATCGTCTGGCGCAGATACCTCTGCAAACCGATGACCGCGAGGTACACGTTATTACCTTTGACCGCGACCTGCATCCGCGAGGCTTCTCGCAGGTGTGGGCACGCCATCGCGACGAATACCTGAAAGCGGTGGAGGCGGGTAAGCGAGTGGAGCTGCGCACGGAGGGTACAGGCACAACCAGCGAAAACGTGCCGCTGGTGGCGGTGGGCAACGTGCCCTGCAACGGCAGTAATCCACCAAAGTACCTGAACGCGCAAATCCTGCAGGTAGAGGCGATAGACGCGCAGGGCGGGGCAAGCGAGGTAGAATCCGAACAACCCCTGCCGCCCGATACGCGCCTCCTGCGCGTGACGGTGATGAACACCGGCGAGGCAACGTGGGTTCCTGCCGGCAAACGGCGCGTGGAGCTGGCGACCTCATGGGGCGAGCGCAAGGTGGTGGAAAAGCCGGTCGCACGCTACGCGATAACGCTATTCGAGATTCCGTTCGTAGCGCATACCCAACCTGCGGCGATACGCCTGCAGCTGGTAACCGAAGAGGGTAAAATCGTGCCCTTTGGCGAGCGACGCCTCTTGAAATAGTATACAAAATATGATATAATTCTTGTGCTATGACACGTCGTCATGCCCTGGCACAAGCTTTCCTCTCCGGCTGTGGGGCGTCGCCGTGGTGGACGCCCCGCTGGGGAGGACTGTTCAGCTTCATTCAGGAGGGAGAAACGAAGATGCCGTTCAACTTCAAACGCTATCTGATTAAGGTGCAGGGCGGACGCTATTACCTGCCCGTCGCCGCCCGACTGGTGTGGTTCCGTGAGGAGCATCCCAACTGGCGCGTCGAGACCGAGCCACTGGAAATCGACGCCGAGCGCGGTATCGCCATCTTCCGCGCACGTGTCATCGACGAGGACGGCAACGTACTCGCCACCGGTACCAAGATGGAAACGCGCGAGGGCTTTGCGGACTTCATCGAGAAAGCCGAGACGGGAGCTATCGGTCGTGCACTGGCGGTAGCGGGTTTCGGCACGCAGTTCGCACCGGAGCTGTCGGAGGGCGGTGTGGTGCATCCGGTAGACACGCCCGTTACCGCTCTGCGCGAGCGCGAGGAGCCGCCACGCGAATTGCGCTGTTCCGACTGCGGTGCGCCCATCACCGAGGGCGTGTACAAGCTCTCCGAGAACCGCTACGGTCGCCCGCTGTGCGCCAACTGCCAGAAGAAGCACACGCCGCTTGCCCAGCCGAGGGGGTAGGGGGAAGGTGTCTTTACGGCTAAAGCCGTTCCCTGTCGCATGAAGCCAGCCTGCACTGGCTGAGAACCCTGCGAAGGCAGGGTTTCGTTTGCAAGGGTGCGGCTTTAGCCGCAAACGCCGGTTTATGCCAGCTGTTTCTTCAGCCACGCGAACGCGCTGGCTTGCATCTGCAGGTCAAACTTGTGTCCGCCCGGGTAGAACTCGCCCACATAGTTGTCCGGTGCGCCTGCGCGACGATAGTGAGACGCAATACGCTGATGCGCCGCACGCATTCCCTCCTGCGTGAACAGACCATCATCGAGGTCGTACTGCACCATCAGCGGCGAGGGGGCACGGCACGCGGCAAGGTCGGACCAGTCACCATAACGCGCCCATCCCCAGGGTAGAACCATCCATGTGTGCGTCACCACGTTGTGGTCCAGCAGGTGCTCAAAGGTGCTCATCATGCCCACGATGACCGCCGCGCGGATGCGGTCGCAGGTCGCCTGAAGCAGGGCGGAACGGCAACCTCCGCCCGATAGTCCCACACATCCTATCGCGTCCGCGCGCACGTCGCTACGGGAGGCGAGATAGTTCGCCGCCACGCGGTCTTCATAGCTGACCACACCAGCCAGCGTCGTGCCCAGCAGGTGGCAGTACTTCTCGACAGTGTGTTCATGGAACGCCGAGACACTGTTGAACAGGGAAATCTCGTCGGGTGTGCTCTCGTTTCTCCACCGCGAATGAATAGCAGTGCCAACGCTTCTGTCCCAATCGGGAATATCGCTTAGCGGGAACTTGCGACTGCCCCACAGGAACACATCGGGAACCAGCACCACGAAGCCCTCCTTCGCCAGCGCGTTGGCGAAGGCACGACCGCCGTAGTATGCCTCGCGGAAGGGGACCAGCACAGGAGGAGTATCCTCCGGGCCATCGGCGATTTTCTCTTTGCCGTAGTACTTGAAGCCGCCATGGTCGTGCAGAGCGATCACACCGGGCAGAGGTTCCTTCGCGCCCTCGGGTTTCAACAGCCAGGCGTGCGTGCGAGGACCGTACCCTACCGACCACGATACCTCTTCGCCTTCCAGTCCGTCGCGCTTCCAGCGCCGCTCTACTCTGACCTCGTGCGGGCGTTCGTCCTCGAAATGAAAGCCCAGAATCTCCCGGATGCGCTGTTGCGTTTTCTTGCCCGGCGGGGCTGTCGGATACAGTTTATGTGCCCTCTTCGCGGCATCTACCCAATCGCTGTATACTCCCAGATGTTGATAGGTGCGTGACATCATTGCTCTCCTCGTGGTCTGTAAACGTGTCCTTCGGAAGATAGTCCACTTGACACGGATGCAACGGATGGACACGGTTGAATTATCCGCGTTAATCCGTGTCCTCTGAGAATTGTTTTCTGTTTCGGCTTGCTCTGAGGTTCTTCCTTCTCCGAGTGAAGGCAGAAGGAGCGCAGGGATAGCGGTTAGTAGTTGCGAACATACAGGTAACGCACCTGTAGCGAGGGGGGAGAGCTGTGGGTTTTCTGAGCAGAGCCTTTACCCTGATTGAGCTTCTTGTCGTTATCGCCATTATTGCTATACTTGCGGCGATACTGTTCCCAGTCTTCTCGCAGGCAAGGGAGAAGGCACGGCAGACATCTTGCCTTTCCAACATGCGCCAGCTGGGCATCGCCCTGAATATGTACATGGAGGATTCCGACGGCTTGAGCTTCTTCTTTGGACACAACCGCTGGCTCAGCCGATGCAGTCCCTCTACGCCTCTGGGCGCCACGCGCGAAAATCGCTGGTGGAACCAGATACTGCCTTATACCCGCATGGGCGGCGCGCTGCTGGTGTGTCCGTCGGACGGGGGAAGGGTGCCGCATGCGCTGGAGGACGGGCGGGATGGACGACCGTTTGTGCCGCGCTCGTACGTGGCAAATCGTGCGGGGGAATGTTTGCCCGTTGCAGCGATAGAGAACCCTGCGGACATCGTGATTGTCACCGAGAAGGGCGACCCGTTTGACGACTCCTGGTTCGAGCCCCCCAAGAATCTGTATAACAAGGCGGGTTACAATCAGCCGGTACTGGCGATGACGCGCCATTCCGGTGGCTGTAACTGCATGTTCTTCGACGGTCATGCCAAATGGCTGAGCCGCGGTGCGTGGTTGTCAAACCCCTGCGGGGAGCCTTATTCGGGAGTAGAACTGATTCGCCGTTACCCCATCCCGGGCGGCGACTTCTGGCATCCCAACTGCCCGCAATAGAGAAATTGTGGTATAATCTCGCATTGGGCAGAGTGCCGATAATCAGGGAGGGAGATTTCGGATGAAGCAAGGCATCCATCCAGAATACAAAATCGCGACGGTGACCTGCGCTTGCGGGAACACCTTCATCACGCGCTCGTTGAAAGAGGAGATTCACGTGGAAATCTGCTCGAAGTGCCATCCGTTCTTCACGGGCAAGCAGAAGATTGTGGACACCGGTGGGCGCGTGGAGCGGTTCCTGCGCAAGTACGGTCTGCAAGGGTAGTGTGGTCACCTCGCCCACAGGGAGGGCGCGATGAAAGAAAATCTGCAATACGGCGGGCAGGCGGTCATCGAAGGGGTGATGATGCGCAGCCCGCGATACTTCGCGGTGGCATGCCGCCACCCCAACGGCGAGATTGTGCTGAAGCTGGAGGACCTCGCCAACCTGTGGCTGGCGCGTTTGAAGTGGCTCAATCGCCCCTTCCTGCGGGGAACGCTGGCGCTGCTGGACGCAATGGCGCTGGGCATCCGTGCCTTGCGTTTTTCCGCCGATGTGCAGATGGAAGAACAAACGCAAACCGTCCAGCAGAAACGCATTAACGACCTCGCCATCGGCTCCACCATGATTATCGGACTGCTTGTTGGGCTGGGGCTATTCGTTGCCCTGCCGACCACGCTTACGCAGCTGCTTCCCTGGAAGCATCCCGTTCTGCTCAATATGCTGGACGGCGTTATCCGCATCGCCCTTTTCATCGGCTACGTGCTGGCGGTGGGAAGCCTCAAGGAGATACGGCGCGTGTTCCAGTATCATGGCGCGGAGCACAAGGCGATTAACACCCTCGAAGCAGGGCTACCTCTGACAATGGAGAACGCCAGACAGCAATCGCGCATTCATCCCCGCTGCGGCACCAGCTTCGTGATGGTGGTGCTGATACTGGCAATCTTCGTTTTCTCGCTCACCGGTCGTCCGCCGATATGGATACGCATTCCCCTGCACATCGCGCTGTTGCCTCTGGTGGCGGGCATCGCCTACGAAGCCATCAAGTTCGCGGGCAGACACAAAGATTCACGCTTCACGCGCTGGTTGCTCGCGCCCGGCTTGTGGAGCCAGCACATCACCACCCGCGAGCCAGAGGAGCCTCAGATAGAGGTCGCTCTGCGTGCCCTGCAGGCGGTGGTGGAGCAGGAACGGCGGGCGAACGAAGTGGTTTCGGTGGCGTAGGCTCCTCTATCGTAACTACCCTGAACACATATACATCCACCGCCTCTCCTTCGCGAATGCGTGCCTTCTGTCTCGCCAGGGTGAGCATCCGCCGCACCGTGCGCCCTTCATGTGGTAGCACCACCGCGCTGCGGTTACCGCTTCTGACGAGCACGCCGTGTTCGCGGGGGCGGATGCGAGCAGGCGAGGTGGGTTGAGGCGGACTAATGACAATGGTGAGGATGATTCTCACCCTATCTATTTCATCCGCTCGCAGGGGAGGAAAGCGCGTGTCGCGGGTGAGTACTCCCCTCGCACTTGCCACAATCTCCTCTGCGATGTGGCGGTGTTGAGGCTCCAGCGTGCCCCAGCAGGCGCGCAGTTTACCGTTTTTCACCAGCGTCAGAAACACTCCGGCGCGGCGCGAAGTGAGCTCAGGTGGAACGTCGCGTGGCAGGCGGTATGTTTTACCTTGCACGGCTGCCTCCAGCGCGTTTCGGGCGATTGCTATCGCTTGTTTTGCATGAGGGAACGGCTCCACAGGCAAACAACCTCTCTACCCGATTAAGGCAGTTGCCCAGCAAGGGGCGTTGCCCAGCCAGTGCTGAACGCGCTCTGCGGTATAGGGCACGCCGAGCGTGAAGCCTTCGGGCCACGCCCTGTCCGATTGACGGCTAGAAGTGTATCGGTTCCCAAGCGGATTGTCAAGGAGATTTATCAGCGGTATCCGGCAGCAGTATCCAGCCCGTCATGGCGGGTATCCCCAAGGATAGCCACCCACTGCGCTCCACAGCGACACGTTGAGGCGCAGTGCCCCCATCGGAGCGCAATGCCACACGCAAAACGCGCGCTGTCGTCGGCAACTTGAGCCGAACGGTGGCCGGCTTCTCGCCATTGTTAAGCACCACCAGCACCTGTTCTTTGCCCTGGCGACGCAGGTAGGCATACACGTTTTGCGAATCGTCGGTCAACAGGGTGGTCCAGTCGCCGCGGCGCAGAGCGGTATGTTCTTTGCGCAGGCGAATCAGCGCGGTCACATACTCGCGCAACGCCTTACCCTCCGCAGGGGGATTCCAGTCCATAGGTCGGCGGTTGTCTGGGATGTTTCCGCCCTCCATACCCACCTCGTCGCCGTAGTAGATGGCGGGCGCGCCGGGCAGGGTCATCTGCAACAGAAAAGCCAGCCGCACTTTGCGCCAGTCTCCGCCACATAGAGTACGCAGGCGGTGGGTGTCGTGACTGCTGAGCATGTTGTACAGTCCATACGTGACCGCGCGAGGATAGGTCATCGCCAGCAGACGCAGGCGTTCGTCCAGCACAGAGGGCGGAATACGACGGAAAGCCACCCAGTCCAGCACAATCCCACGCCAGGGGTAGTTCATCACCGCGTCGAACATGTCGCCGCGCAACCAGTGCGTGGCGTCGCCCCATATCTCGCCGATGATGACTGCATCGGGACGCACGCGCTTGACCTGCCGGCGGAACTCGCGCCAGAAGTGGTCGGGCACCTCGTTAGCGGTATCCAGGCGCCAACCGTCGAAGGGCACCCGCCGCATCCAGCGGGTCACCACGTCCAGCAGATAACGGCGCACCTCCGGGTTGTCGTGGTTCAGTTTCGGCACGTACGGGATGTTCCACCAGGCAGAGTAGGGTGGGGGACTCTCGATTTTTACAGGGAAACGATGCACGGTAAACCAGTCGCGGTACGCTGACGCCTGTTGTTTCTCCAGCAAATCGCGGAAAGCGAAGAAATGTACGCCCACATGGTTGAACACGCCGTCCAGCACGAGACGCATTCCCCTCCGCTTGAGTTCACGACACAGGGTGATGAACGCCTCATCGCCTCCGAAATGAGGGTCTACGCGGGTGTAGTCATCGGTGTCGTACTTATGGTGCGTGACGGAGGTGAAGATGGGTGTCAGGTAAAGCGCAGTCACGCCCAGTCGATGCAGATAATCCACCTTCTGCACCACGCCCCACAGGTCGCCGCCGAAGAACTGGTCGGTACGTCCTGTCTCGTCCAGCGCCCTGTTGGGGTCGGGGTCGTTGGGGTCGGCGTTCAGGAAGCGGTCGGGCACAATCTGGTAGAAGATGGCGTCCGCCGTCCACGCGGGAACCTTCACCTCTGGCAGCCGTTCCGGCTGCAGGCGGAACCACTGCACGGGTTTGGCATCGCTCGCTCCCTGTGGAGAAAGCCACACCTGTTTGCCTCCGTCCTGCACCGAAAACAGGTATCGCAACGGGCGTCGCGGAACGCTCAACCGATAGTAGGCGAAGAGCGTATCCTGCGCAACACGCGGCAGTGGCTTCTTCACGAACCGCTTGCCGTCATAGAGGGTGACCTCGACACGCTGCACGTCGTTTCGCCGCGTGCGCAGGGTGATGACAGCATTCTGCCCGTCGGCGTGCAGATAGAACATTTCGCCCGGCTCGTGGCGCAGGGCAGAGAGGGTAATCACCCCATCCCCCACGCGCGCCGGCGGATTGACCCCTTTCGCCTCCACCACCAGCAGGGAGTTGATATTGCCCATGCCATCGTCCACGTTCTGCACTGCGTTAGGGTCGGTGCGCCAGTCGGTACCGTTGACCACAAACTTGTACTGGTACACACCGGGCATCAGGTGCAGGGTAAGCGTCCACGTCTTGCCGCCGTCGTCGCTATGCATAGGGGTGCGCCCTATCTGCCAGTCGTTGAACGTGCCTGCGAGGTACACCACCTTCGCCGGTTCATCCAGCCGCAGACGGAAAGTAACGGGAACGCCCTCCTGCGCCTGTGTCGTGCCTGCGCAAAGCGTCCAGCAGAGGACGAGAAGGAGCGCGATGCAGCGGGTGAGGTAAAACCTAGCCCCCTGTCCCCCTTCCCTGCGAAGGAAGGGGGAATCGCTCCCCTCTCCCTGTGGGAGAGGGGTTAGGGGAGAGGTTGAACAAGAAGAAGAGGGGCTGGGAAGGAGATTACGATCCACTTCCTGCACCCCTTCCTCAAGCCGACGCCCTCTCCACCAGATGGCAGGGCACAATATAGCGCCGCTGGGGTACCTCGCGTTCCTCAATCTGGCGAACCAGTACCTCGGTTGCCATCTGGGCAAGGGCACGAATGTCTACCGCTACCGAGCTCAACGGCGGGTCTACGTACTGGCAGAACGGCGAGTCGTTAAAGCCGATGACCGCCAGTTGCTGGGGGATACTCATGCCACGCTCCTTTGCGGCGCGCAGCGCACCGATTGCTACGAGGTCGTCCACCGCCACGACCGCTGTGGGTGGTGCAGGCTGACTGAGCAGGCGACTCATCGTGCGGTAGCCGTGCTCTTCGCCAAAATCGCCCCAGATAACCAGTTCGGGGGCATAGCACAACCCCGCTTCTTTCAACGCCTGCTGGTAGCCCGTATGACGGTCTTCACATACAAAAAGCCCGCGCGGTCCACCGATATAGGCGATTCGCTGATGCCCTTTGCGGATGAGGTATTCGGTTGCCATACGCCCTGCGCCGACGTTGTCGTTGTCCACCGAGTACACCGCATCGATGGGTTCGTAGCGACCGATGAGCACGAAGGGGAAGCCTTCCTCCAGCAGGCGAGGCATACGCTCGTCCTGTGTTTGCGGTTCCACCAGAATCAACCCATCCACACGGCGCGTGCGCAGCAGGTCTTCGTAGATAGCGCGTCGCGATTGCACCGCGCGTGCCGCATCCACGCACAGGTGGTACCCCGCTTTGCCCGCGAATTCAATAATGGCGGCAATGAGCGTGCTGAAAAAGGGGTCGCGGGCGAGCTGTTTGGGAGAGCGGTGTACCACCAGCCCCAGAATCCCCGTGCGTTGTGAGCGAAGAGATTGCGCCCGGGCATCGGGTACGTAGCCGTGCTTCTCGATTACTGCCAGCACGCGCTGGCGCAGCTCCTCGTTGACATGAGGGTCGCCGCGCAATACCCGCGAGACGGTCGCCTGCGACACTCGCGAGAGTTTGGCTATCTGGTTCTGTGTCAGTTCTGGCATGGCTTAGGAATGGAATACGTATTCTGGTAAACAGTATATCCGCGTTGGGCAGGGATGTCAAGATGTGGGTTCCTTTCAGTCGCGCGAAGGAGTATAATATGTGCGGTGATAACTATGGCACGAGCTGTGGTGACAATAGACAACGAGGGGCGGATATGCCTGCCTCAGCCGCTACGAGACGCTCTGCGCTGGGAGGAGGGTACTCTTCTGAAAGCTGAAGTGTCAGATTCTGGACATTTACTTCTCCATCCAATAGAAGAGGAGCCTTTGCTAGTGGAAAAGGACGGGGTTCTGGTGGTGCGCAGTTCATCAAGTGCTGAAATTGAAAAAGATCTGGAAGCCCTCCGCTTACCCCCAGCCCTCACCATGAGCAGGGAGAAAGAGGTTCAATAAACAACTGAACATTCACAGTCGGAGTGGGGTCAAGCATGATCGAACGCTACACTCGCCCTGAAATGGCGAAAATCTGGGATATCGAGCACCGCACGCAGAAGTGGCTGGAGGTAGAGCTGGCGGTTTGCGACGGGCTGGCAGAGTACGGCTACATCCCTCGCGAAGCGGCGCAGACCATCCGCGAACGTGCCCGCTTTGACCTCCAGCGCATGGCGGAGCTGGAGAAAGAAACGCGCCATGACGTGATGGCGTTTGTGCGCAACGTGGAGGAGAACGTTGGCGCTGAAGGGCGTTACGTGCATTACGGTATCACCTCATACGATGTGGTGGATACTGCACTGGCGCTGCTGCTGCGCGATTCGTGCGACCAGCTCATCGCCCGCAGCCATCGCCTTGCGCAGGTGATTGCCCGCCTCGCCCGCGAGCACAAGCACACGCCGATGATTGGGCGCACGCACGGCATCCACGCCGAGCCTATCACCTTCGGCTTCAAGCTGGCAGGCTGGTACGACGAGATGCGGCGTAACCTGCAGAGGCTGGAGTTCGCGCGAGAGATGGTGAGTGTGGGTAAGGTATCGGGCGCGGTGGGCATCCATGCCAACGTGGACCCGCGCGTGGAAGAGTACGTATGTACCAGGCTGGGTTTAAAGCCTGCGCCTGCTTCCACGCAGATTATCTCGCGCGATGTGCACGCCACCTACCTCAGCACGCTGAGCATCCTCGCCGCCTCACTGGAGCGATTCGCCACCGAGCTGCGCAATCTTCAGCGCACGGAGATTCTGGAGGTGCAGGAGTACTTCGCGCCCGGACAGACGGGTTCTTCCGCCATGCCCCACAAGCGCAACCCGTGGAACTGCGAGACGGTGTCAGGCCTGGCGCGGGTGGTACGCGGCTATCTTATCCCCGCTCTGGAGAACATCGCCACCTGGCACGAGCGTGACCTGTCCAACTCCAGCGTGGAACGCATTATCCTGCCCGACGCCAGCATCCTGGTGGACTGGATGCTGTGGAAACTGACCGATATTCTGGAGCACCTCGCCGTCTTCCCGGAGAACATGAAGCGCAACCTGCAGAAGTTTGGCGGTCTGGTGTTCAGCGAACATGTGATGCTGGCGCTGGTAGGCAAGGGTCTGTCACGCGAGCAGGCGTATAAACTGGTACAGCGCAACGCGGCGAAGGCGTGGGAAGGGACGGACTTCCAGCAGAGCCTGAAAGAGGACGAGGAGGTGCGTCGCGTGCTGAGCGAGGAGGAGATTGACCGCTGTTTTGACCTGCAGCATCACCTGCGCCACCTGGACGTGACCTTCCAGAGGTTGGGGCTGGAATAGGACGAGGGGGCGTTTGTGTTGCTACCCGGTAAGCAGAGGGTCTGCAATCCCTGCTCTCTCAAACGCCTTTGCTCTTAGCTGGCACGCGGCGCATTGTCCGCAAGGCGGGTACTGCCCCTGGTAGCAGGTGTGCGTATACTTCAACAGCGGAAGAACGTCCATGTGCTGCGCCAGACGTATCACCGTCGCTTTTGCCTCTACGGCATCGCCCTCTCCCTGAAGTAAGGTGTGGTAGGGGAAATGAAACTGTAAAGGATACTCGTCCAGAGCCAGCTGCAGGGCTCGCTCCATGCTTTGCAGGAACTGCTGGCGGCAGTCGGGATAGCCGAAGTTATCCCCAGGGTGCATCCCGCCGACGATGTGTCGCAGCGAAAGGGAGTAGGCTAATCCCGCCGCCAGCGACAGCAGAATCGCGTTCCGCGCAGGCACGAACGACACAGGCAGTCCGCGTTCTCGTGCCTGCTCTCCCTCTGCCAGACGTTGCGACCACTCGTGCCCCTTCAGCAAGCCGCTTGCCATGCCGTGAGGAAGAACAACACTTGCCTGATGCCACTCCATGCCCAGCAAGTCGGCTATCTTCCGGGCGCAGGACAGCTCGCGCTCGTTGTGTATGCTGCCGTAGTCTACCGACAGGGCATGATAGGGCGGAGGCAACGTGCGCTTCGCCCAGGCCGCGGCAACTGCACTATCCATGCCACCGCTGAGAAGTACCAGTGTGCCCATTGGTCAGGCGTCACCTCTTTGGGGAGATTCTGTTTCATTGTACCACGGAGCCGCATCTCCTCGCAGGAGCTTTCAACCACCGCCACGAACCTCGACATCTACAAAGGAGGGGAACGGAGGATGCTCGCCATGCTTTGCCTTGTCGCTGTACTGGGAACGGTTCAGCAACCCGTGACGCTTCAGCTCGCCAGCGGGGGGAAGAGCGATTACGCCATCGTGATAGCGCAAAACGCCTCACCGTCGCAGAGGCGCGCTGCGGAAGAACTACAGCGGTTCTTACAGCAGATGACCGATGCCCAACTGCCCATCGTGACCGATGACCCCGCATCGCTGTCGCAGGTACGCAAAGCCATTGCGCTGGGCGATAACCGCCTCCTGCGCGAGAGCGGTGTACAGGTTGACTGGAAGGCTCTGGGAGACGAAGGGTTCGCTATCATCCCACAACCGCCACACCTGTTTATTGTCGGCAGCCCCAAACGTGGCACGATGTATGGTGTGTACAGCTTCCTGGAGGACGACCTCGGCTGTCGGTGGTACTCGTCGAAGGTCAGCTTCGTCCCGCGAAAGCGTAACCTGACGATTAAAATCTCTCCACGCACGGAGGTACCCGCCTTCGAATACCGTGAACCCTACTTCACCGACGCCTGGGATAAGGACTGGGCAGCGCGCAACCGCGTTAACGGTACATTTCCCCGTCTGGATGAGAGCACGGGCGGTAAGGTCTCCTACGGACCCTTCGTACACACCTTCTACGCGCTGGTACCGCCTGACCAGTACGCCAAAGACCACCCTGAATACTACTCGCTGGTAAAGGGCGTGCGCGACACACAACGCGGGCAGCTGTGCCTTACCAATCCCGACGTGCTGCGCATTGCCACCGAGACGGTCAAACGCTGGATACGCGAGATGCCGCAGGCGACCATCTTCTCCGTTTCCCAAAACGACTGGACCAACCCCTGCGAGTGTGAGAACTGCCGCCGTGTGGTAGAGGAGGAAGGCTCACAGTCTGGTCCGATATTGCGCTTTGTGAACGCGCTGGCGGAGGAGATCGAGAAAGAGTATCCCGACAAGCTGATAGACACTCTTGCCTACTGGTACACGGAAGACCCCCCGAAATACGTGCGTCCGAGGCGCAATGTGCGGGTGCGTTTGGCTCCCATCGGCGCGTGCTTTGCGCATCCGTTCGGCACCTGCCAGCAGAACATGAAACAGTTCCAGAACCTGCAGGCATGGGCGCGTATTACCGACCAGCTTTACATCTGGCACTACACCACCAATTTCGCGCACTACCTGATGCCCTTCCCCAACTTCGACGAGCTGGAGCGGAGCCTCGCCATCTATCGCGACAACGGGGTGAAGGGCGTGTTTTATCAGGGCAACTACTCGCCGGGCGGAGGTGGCGAGTTCAACGAATTGCGGGCGTGGGTGCTGGCTAAACTGATGTGGAACCCCGACAGGCACTTCTGGACGCTGGTAGACGATTTCCTGCGAGGTTACTACGGCAAGGCGGCGCCATATATCCGTCGTTACATCGACCTGATACATCACCCCGTGCGCGAAGGCAAGACCGATTCGGAAGACCGTCGGGCGCACGTGCACATCTTTGACCTGCCAACCGCCCCCTACCTGCGTCCCGAACTGCTGGAACAGGCGCAGAAGCTGTTCGACTCGGCGGAGAAAGCGGTGCGCAACGAACCGGAAGTGCTGGCTCGCGTGCAGCACGCCCGCCTGTGGGTAGAATACGCCCAGCTGGCACAGCGAATCGGCAAGTGGCAGGTAGTGGGAGACCAGTACGTTGTGGGGCGCGACCCCGAAACCCTGCGCCTGCGCGATACCGTGCTGGAGAAAATCCGGCGATTCGGCATCACCAACGTAGAAGAGTGGAGTCCTGTTCAAAAATTTATCGACCGCATCTCTGCTCAGGACAAACAATCCTACCCCGTGGTGACATTGCAGAACGGTGCACTGCGCGTGGACGTTGTGCCTGCGCTGGGTGGGCGCATCGTGCGCATCCTGCCTGCAGGTAAGGGGCGCAACATTCTGACCGACGCTGGCAGCACCCCCGAAGCCCCTGCCGATGGAGGCTATGAGGAATACGCTACCCGCGAGTACCGCAGCACCGGCTGGCGCGATGTGTTTACGGTCAAAATGGCTTCGCCGACACAGGTGTTGCTGGAACTGAAGCTGCCGAACGGGTTAGAGATACTGCGCACGGTGAGCCTGATAGGTGACAGTGCCATGCTGGTAGTGGAAAGCACCTATCGCAACAGCGGGCAGTCTCCGCTCAAGGTCAGCCCGCGTAGCCATCCCGAGTTTGCCTGCGGTGAAGGGGCGCGCTATACGTGGCGTAGCGTGGCTGGCGCCAGAGGCGAGCAAGTGGTGGCAGATTTCGGATATATGGAGCTCAGGCAGGAGAACCTGCCGGACGGCGAGGTAGTTCTGCAGGCGCGCGGGATGCCCACGCTGCGTCTGCGCTTTCCCCGCGAGGAGGTAGAGCAGGTGTACCTGAACTGGCATGCGCCTGCCCACCGCGCCAACATCGAACTGTTCCTGCCGGAAAAGGAGCTGAAGCCGGGAGAGAGTGTGAGACTGCGATGGGAGATGGTCGTGCAGTAACTTATTGTAGCAGAAGCGGGAGAAGTTCTCAACTATTGCTTGACAGTTCTCGTTTTTCGTATTACTATGCTGTTGCCTGCATTTCATGTACAAGGGGGTGCAAGCCATGCCCGCGCGCAAATTGAAAGAGTTCCTCGATAGCCACGGCGTGAAGTACGTGACCATCACCCACTCGCGTGCCTATACCTCCCAAGAGGTCGCCGCCTCCGCGCACATCCGGGGTAAGGAGTTCGCCAAGACGGTGATGGTGAAGCTGGACGGCAAGATGGCGATGGCGGTGTTACCCGCAACCCGCAGGGTAGACCTGGACGCGCTGAAGCAAGCCTCAGGCGCACAACGCGCCGAACTCGCCACCGAGCAAGAGTTTCAGTACATGTTTCCCGAATGCGAGACGGGCGCGATGCCTCCCTTCGGCAACCTGTACGGGATGGATGTGTATGCCGACGCCAGCCTCTCGGAAGACGAGGAGATCGCCTTCAACGCCGGTTCGCATATCGAGGTCATTCGAATGGCTTACAAGGACTTCGAACGGCTGGTACAACCGAAGATAGCGAACATCGCCAGGGTGTAATCATGGGGTAAGACCCCACACGTGCGGCCACCTGGAGGGCGAGGCTTAGAGGTGTTCGGCTCATCGGAAGGTTCGCCCTCCAGGTTGCCGATTGGTCAGCGGAGCAAACTCTCCTCCAGCGCGATGGCGCGTGGGTGAAGGATGTTGTTTTCCTTGTGAATGTGCAGGTGCAGGTCCTTCTCCAGTGCTTCCAGAGCTTCCAGCATCGTGCGGGTGGTAGGACAGGCATCCTCGGCGGGCGTGTAGTTGTTGGTAAGGCGACGCAGGTCGTCCAGTGCCTGCGCTGCGTTATCATGCTCGTACTCCATCATGCGAATGGGGTTCGCTACCGTGCCGAAGTGGAACCGTAGCGGAGCGTTCGCCTGCTCCATCTGCATGATGGCAGGGAAAAGCACGTGCTCTTCCTTCTGCATGTGCAGTTGCAGTTCGAAGCGCAGGTTCTCGTAGACCTCGCGCACCTCATCCCATTCGGGGTGGCGTTCGCGGTGGGCATCCGCCACTTTCCGCGTCAGCTCGCTGAGGCGAGGTAGTTCACGCCGCAGGTACTCATGGTGTGTCGCCACGATATGCTCGCATAGCTCGGTCAGCGTGGCTTGCGACCAATCGCGTTCCTCGGGATCAGGGGTCTGCTCGGCGTCCAGTAACGCGCGTACTACCTCATCTACCTGCAGTTGCTTCTCTTCACACGCCTGTTGCAGGCTCTTTTTGCCTCCACAGCAGTAGTCGATGCCGATTTGTTCAAACACACGTGCGCGACTGGGGCGCTCGATAACCAGTTGTGCTACGGTTGCAGTGGTGTCAATTGTGCTCATGTTCGTTTCCCTCCTTACGGTTGTCCCTTCTGTTGTTTGAGAAGTACCAGCAGCATCACCACTGGCGTTTTCGCCACCACGCTGTGGGGCAGGTTGGGGGTCATGTACACCCATGTGCCGGCGGTGGCGACGCGCTGGTCTGTTCCAAGAGTCAGGTCTGCCTCGCCCTGCACGAAATGGAGCAAGGCGGGCATAGATGCGGTATGCTCGGAAAGGTCTTGCCCTTTATCGAAACCGAAGAGCACCACCTTCACGTGTTCATCCTGATACAGCGTGCGGCTCAGGATGCCGTCGCGCGGGATCTCCACCTGTTGTGCCAGGTCGGTGAGAAATAGGTAAGAGCCGTTCATTGTTTGCCTTCCTTATATATCAGGATAAGAATATATTCTTATCCTGTTTGACTTTATTATACCGCTGTGATAAAATAGATGTCAAGGTCTGTAATGGTGAGGAGAAGAAAGAATGATTTCGCAAACAGCAGAGTATGCCCTCAGAGCGATGGTTTATCTGGCGCAGTACCCGGAGCAGGCGCATACCAACCAGCAGATTGCGCGGGTGACTCGGGTGCCAACGGGCTATTTGGCAAAAGTGCTGCAGAACCTGAGCCGGGCTGGCTTGATCACCTCGCGCCGAGGGCTGGGCGGGGGATTTGCACTGGCAAAGCCTGCAAACGAGATTACCATCTATGAGGTGGTTCAGGCGGTAGACCCCATTCCGCGTATCACTACATGTCCGCTGAAGCTAAAGGCGCACAAGGACAAATTATGCCCGTTGCACCAACGGCTGGACAATGCGTGGGAACAGGTGGAGCAGTCTTTTCGCAGCACTACCCTCAGCGATATTATCGACGAAGCGGGCGAGGAGGGCGTGCTGTGCGAGGAGTAGGGTAGAATCTGCGCCATCCGGTGGAGGGCGAGGCTTCTGCCGAGCCGTTAGCCCGCCTGTCGTCCCCCCGCAAGCAGGGGGACATGACGCTCCTCCCCGCGTGCGGGGAGGTTGGGGGGGCGAATCGACTCACCGTCGGGTTCGCCCCTCGGGTCAACAGGCTAGTTGATGCTGCTTACCAGCGTGAAGATGGGTGTCATCACGGAGATAGCGATGAAGCCGACCACCACGCCCAGGAAGATGATGAGCATCGGCTCAATCATCGAGGTCAACCCCTTGACGGTGGCGTCCACCTCTTTCTCGTAGAAGTCGGAGACCTTCACCAGCATATCGCTGAGGCGACCGGTCTCCTCGCCCACGTCGATCATGTGGGTGACCATCGTCGGGAACAGACCGCTGGCGCCCAGTGGCGTGCTGAGCTTTTGTCCCTCGCGCACGCTGTTGCGTGCAGCATCTATTGCATGTGCCAGCACGCTGTTGCCCGCCGTTTCCGCCACGATTTCCAGCGAGCGCATCATCGACACGCCGCTGGCGATAAGCACTCCAAAGGTGCGGGCAAAGCGCGAGATACTCATCTTCAGCACAAGGTCGCCTATGATAGGCAGGCGAAGCTTCACCAGGTCAATCTGGTATCGCCCTTTGGGGTTCTTGCCGTACTGCTTGAGGAACACCAGCGCACCAACCACCAGCGCAGGCGGTACATACCAGTAAGCCACTGCATAGTCGCTGAGGCTGAACAGAAACTGAGTGGCGGCAGGCATCTTCACGTTCATGCTGGCAAAAATCTCTTTGAAGCGAGGCAGCACGAACGTAAGCAGGGCGAACAGCATCACCATCGAGAAAATCAACACCAGCACAGGGTACATCATCGCCGATTTAATCTTCTGGCGGATTTCCAGCTCTTTCTCCAGGAACTGCGCCAGGCGGTCCAGTATCTGGTCCAGGATACCGCCCACCTCCGCCGCGCGCACCATATTGACGTACAGCTTGGAGAACACCTGTGGATGTTTGCTGAGCGCATCGGCGAGGGACATACCCCCCTTGACATCCTGTCGCACCGCCCCGATGACCTCACGCAGCGCAGGGTTTTTGGTCTGCGTCTCCAGCGCATCGAGGCTCTTCAGAATGGGAATGCCCGCGTCGATCATCGTGGCGAACTGCCGGCTGAACATCACCAGTTCCAGCAGTTTCACCTTTTTGGAGCGGTTCAGCTCCTTCAGTGCAGCCAGGCTGAACCCTCTGCGCCCGGGCTGAACGCTAAGCACATGGTAGTGCTGTTCGTGCAGCCATGCCAGCACCAGCCGCTCGTCGTCGGCTTCCATGACTCCGCGCAGGGTGCGCCCGGATGGGTCTACGGCGTTATATACAAACTGTGGCATAATACTCACTCCCCTCGTTTATCGCGTTTGCACGAACCGCATGAAGTTCTCGCGATCGATGCAGCGCAGTACCGCTTCCTCAAACGAAACCAGCCCGTTCAGGTGCAGGTCCGCCAGTGCGCGGTCCATCGTTTGCATCCCCTGCTGGGCGCTGGTTTCCATGATGGAGTAAATCTGGTGTACCTTACCTTCCCGAATCAGGTTGCGGATAGCGGAGGTAGCAATCATAATCTCTACCGCCGCCACTCGTCCGCCCCCCAGCATAGGCAATAGTTGCTGGGCAATCACCGACTCCAGCGTGTTCGCCAGCTGGATGCGGATTTGCTCTTGCTGTTCTGGCGGGAACACGTCCACCACACGGTCAATCGTCTGCGGGGCGTTGCGCGTGTGCAGGGTGGCGAACACCAGGTGTCCGGTTTCCGCCAGGGTAAGTGCGGCGCGGATGGTCTCCAGGTCGCGCATTTCGCCCACCAGAATCACATCGGGGTCTTCACGCAGCACCGCGCGCAGTGCGTTGTGGAACGAGTCGGTATCTGTGCCCAGCTCGCGCTGGTTTACCATGCTGTTTTTATGGGTATGCAAGTACTCGATAGGGTCTTCGATGGTCATGATATGGCAATTGCGCTCGGTATTGATGACATCGATCATTGATGCGATAGTAGTAGACTTACCGGAACCGGTAGGGCCTGTTACCAGAATCAACCCGCTGTGGCGTCGGGTCAGCTCGCGCAGGATAGCCGGCAGGCGCAGTTGCTCCAGAGAGGGGATCGACGAGGGGATGGCGCGCATAGCGCATCCCACTGAGCCGCGCTGTCGGTACACGTTGAAGCGGAACCTGCCGACATCCTTCACGCCGTACGAGAAGTCCAGCTCCTTTGTTTTCTCGAACTTCTGTATCTGCTCGCCGGTCAGAATATCATACACCAGCCTCTGGATATCGCGTGGGCTCAGGGGTTCAAAAGGCAACGGGTAGAGTCGTCCATCTACGCGCACCATCGGTGGTAGCGACGCCGACAGATGCAGGTCGGATGCACCTTTCTCCACCGTCATGCGCAGCAAATCGTCGATGTGCATATCATCGATGGAGAGCGTCTCTCCATCGGATGTGCGGCGTTCCGCTGTAGCGGTGGCGACCGCTACGGCGCCCTGAAGATGCCCGGCGGGATTGTCTTCGTCCAGAGGCACCAGTTCTTCCATGTCATCGCGTCGGTCTATCTGTTGCTGCAGGTAGCTCTGCTCCATGCGAATCTCCTCCTTGTCAGGCTGCCATGCTGTGAAGCCCTGCGCTCCGCTCCACCTCTACGCGGCATCCCTCTATCAGCGTTTCGATCTGCTCGGGTGTGATGTTCAGTACTTTCATGGCATCCTCGTTAATGAGGTTGTGCCAGTGCTCAGCGTCTGCACCTGTTTCCAGTGCATTGGATATATCGCTGGCGATGGCGACCACGGCAACCAGATTTGGCGCCGCAGAGGCGGCGGGGATGTAATGGTGATAGCCGATCGCTTCGCCCAGCACGGTGGGCAGATTCCAGTGGATGGCAAGCGCCAGCCCGACGTCGGCGTGGTTGAAACCGAGAATCTGTTCCTCCGCCTCATGATGGCGGATACCCAGCCGCTCCGCCGTCTGCACCACCTGTATCATCGCTTGAGGATAGTATTGCTCAAGCACCGTTTTGCCGATATCGTGCAGCAAGCCCGCGGCGAAAGCCTCATCGGGAACCACATCGGCTGCGTAGGCGCATACCAGGCGCGTGAGCAAGGAGGTGTCTACCGAGTGTTTCCAGATGCGCCTCTTCAGCAGGCTCTGGCTATCGGACTTGCCGATGAACATGTTGTAGCAGGACGCGGTCATGGCGATGTTACGCACCGTGCGGAAGCCCAGGAACATCACCGCCTCACGCAGTGAGCTCACCCGCCTGGGCAACCCATAGTAGGAAGAATTTGCCAGTGTCAGCACCTTGCTGGTTAGCCCCTGGTCCTGCCCAATCACGTCTTCCAGTTCCTGTGTGGTCGCGCGAGTGTTGCTGGTCATATCCAGCACTTTCATGACCACTTGCGGTAGCATGGCGATTTCGCCGATGTTTTGCACCACTTCTTGGGGCGACTTGGGAAACACCCCGATATGTGAACTCATCTGTCTACCTCCGATGCGTCTTGTTTGGTTTAGCCCGAGTAGATAACGCGCAATGATTCCTCCAGAGTGGTGATGCCCAGCAGGATTTTCTGCATGGCATCCTCGCGCAGGGTGCGCATTCCCGCCTCGATAGCTGCTTCCCGGATAGCGTATGAAGATGCCCGAGCCAGAATAAGCTCGCGCACTTTGTCGGTAACGGGCATCAGCTCGTAGATACCGGTACGCCCTTTATAGCCTGTGCCTTTACACGCCTCGCAGCCGCGCCCGCGATAGAAAGTCACGTTGGAATGCCCTTCGAGGTTCATTCCCAACCGTTGCATGGCGTCGCGCGGCGGCGTGTACGGTTCCTTGCACTTCGAGCATATCGTGCGTAGCAGGCGTTGAGCCAGCACGCCGACCAGCGAGGAGGCTATCAGGAACGGCTCCACGCCCATGTCCAGCAACCGCGCCACAGCACCCGGTGCATCGTTCGTGTGCAGGGTGGACAGCACCAAGTGCCCCGTCAACGCGGCTTCAATGGCGATGATGGCGGTCTCCGCATCGCGAATCTCGCCCACCATGATGATGTCCGGGTCCTGGCGCAGCATCGCACGCAACCCCGCGGCGAAGGTCATGCCCGCTCTGGGGTTGACGTTTACCTGCGTTAAGCCCGGCAGTTCGTATTCCACCGGGTCCTCGATTGTCAAGATATTCTTCTCGCCCGAATTGAGCTTAGAAAGAACCGAGTACAGCGTTGTTGACTTACCCGAGCCCGTCGGTCCCGTCACCAGAATTATTCCATAAGTGCGGGTAATCATCGCCTCAAACATTTCGAGCGTGTAGGGCAACATGCCGAGTTTGTGAAAGTCCACGGTGATACTGCTGCGGTCTAACACGCGCATGACCACCTTCTCACCATGTACAGAGGGCAGGGTAGAGACACGGAAGTCATAGGCTTTGCCGTCGATCACCGCTGAGATGCGGTTGTCCTGTGGCACGCGCTTCTCTGCAATGTCCATATCCGCCATGATTTTGAATCGGCTGATGAGCGAAGCCTGTACCCGCTTGGGCAGCACCATCGCGTCCTGCATAATGCCGTCGATGCGGTAGCGCACCTTCACAAACTCTTTGGACGGTTCGATGTGGATATCGCTTGCCTTGTCCTGAATCGCTTTGGTGATAATCAGGTTCGCCAACCGCACAACAGGTGCGTCCTCGCTGAGCTCGCGCAACTGCTCTACGCTGAGGTTCTCCTCGTCCTCTGCGCGCGAGGGACTCTGCACGTCGATGTGTGCGGCGTCTATTTCGCGGACCACCTGGCTCAACACATCGGTCACCGCCGTCTCCTGGCGGTAGGCAGTGTTGAGCGCGTTGAGCACATCTTCCTCGGTGGCGATGACCGGCTCGACGTCCTTGCCGGTAATGAGGCGTATCTCGTCGATGGCGAAGATGTCCAGAGGGTTGACCATCGCCACCGTCAATCGCCCGTTGTTGAGGTTAACGGGCACCGCTTTGAACCGGCGGGCGATGTCCTGTGCCAGCAGTTTCACCGCTTCTGGATCTGGTGGCTGTTGCGTTAGGTCCACGTACGCAACACCCCAGTGTTCGCCCATGCACCGAACGCGATCGCGCTCGGTAATCAACCCCATATCCACCAGCAACTCGCCGATGTTTTCGTGCGATTGCAGCTGTTTCTGCTTTTCAATCGCCATCGCGAGTTGCTCGCGGGTGATAAGCCCTGCCTGTACAAATATCTCTCCCGTTGTAGACGCCATGGCTGGTGCGTGCTCCTCGGCGGGCGATACCGCTCGTTCCTTTCATACAGAACGCGCGGAGGGCGAGTGCGATGTAGGGGCATCGCGGCTCACCCTCCTCATCACACGGATGCCTCCACTCTATTCTTTCCACAGAGTGGCGGTCAGGAACACCATAATCTCCGAGTTGCTGCGTTTGGTGTTGGTCTGCTTGAACAGGTAGCCCAGTATCGGCAGGTCTCCCAACAGGGGCACTTTCTGCACCAGCTTCAGGTCGCGCTGGGAGATGAGACCGCCGATGACCAGCGTTTCCCCACTGCGCAGGCGCACCGCACTGTCGGCGAACCGACGAGATACCTGCGGAATCTCGCCCCCAACAGGCGTCTTCAGGAAACCGGTGATAAGGCTCACTTCGGGGTGAATCTGCAAGGTGATGTCGCCCTCGGGATTGGTCTTGGCAACCACGTTGAGCTGAATGCCCACGTTTACCTTGCCGGTGGTAACGCTGACGCCGTTCTGTGTGGACTGCACGCTTTCGATGTAGCGTACCTCGTCGCCGATGAATATCTGCGCCTGTTTGGCGTTGAGCACCAGCAGTTTCGGGTTCGCCAGCAGGCGCGCTTTGTTGTCTTTGAACAGGGCATCCAGCTTCGCACCGATGCCCATAGCGTCTCGGGTCAACCGTCCGAAAACGATGGTGCCGAAGTTGCCCCGGTCCGGCGGGTTCGGGGTATCGAGGGTGAAGTTGGCTTTGGTGCCACTGAAGTCCCACAGCACGCCCAGCGTGTTATCCACGTCGGTGCTTACCTCTACCACCTTTGCCTCGATCAGCACCTGAGGTGGAGCGATATCGATGCGAGCCAGAGCCTCTTTCGCACGCTCTACCGCCGCGCGCGGTCCCGTCAGGATGAGCGTGTTCACCCGTTCATCTATCGACGCATCACCGTTGCCGCCGCCCTGCTGCTGGTTCCCTGCTTGCTGACCGCTGCCGGAGCTTCCACTGCTTTGTAACGCCAGGTCTACACCCTTCTCGCCGACTGTCCTGCCCGCCGAATCGCCCAGCGGAGCGGGAGCAAGCAAGTTAAAGCCCGGGCGCGGACCCAGAATGATGGTGACTTCCGGCACCAGCTCCGACACGATGGTGCGCAAGTCGGTGGGGGAGGCGTGTTTCACCGTGTAGGTGTCCACCACCACATCCTGCTGGGATTGTCCGAGGGTACTGTCCACCGTCTCGATGAGTTCGGTAGCGGTGCGCACTTCAGCTTCGGTTCCCGATACCAGCGCAACCTTGGTACCGGCTCCCTTGGCAGGTTGCGCGCTGGTTAAGTTCCACGAAATCTGCACACCCGGCGCCTGTTCCTGAATCACCTTGCCGAGGCTGTTGGGGTCGGCGTAGCGATAGGCGACAATCTGCGTGACACGCGCCTGCGGCGCAGAGGTTTGCGTGCCGCTGAGCAAGCTTTGCAGTCCCTGCGGGGTAGCTACCACGTAGGTGTTGCCCAGCTTGGTGTAACGATAGCCGCTGAGGCGGGTTATCAGGTCCAGAGCCTCTTCCACCCCCACTCCTGCCAGGCTTACGGTGACCGTGCCCTTTACCTCCGGGCTGGTGACGATGTTGGTTTGTGTTTGCAGAGAAAGCGCCTTGAGCACATCGGCGATTTCCGCCCCTACGAAGTCCACCGTCACACGCGGAGCGGGACGCGGCGGGGCAGCTGCGATACGGGTCTCCGCGGCGGGTTTCTGCGGAAGTACCGGCTTGGTTTCCGGCAGCTGTGCCACCTGCACGCCCTCTGCGGGAGGCTGTGCCGGCTTCGCCTCGGGTTTCTCCACCTGAGCGGGAGCGGATGGTTCTTCTTTCGCCGGTGGCTGTGATTCGGGCTTTGTTGCGGCAGGGCTGGTCTGCTCTGCAGGCTTTTCCTCCTCAATAGGTGTCGCTCGGCTCAGCCTGGGTGTGGGACGCTCCTGTGCCGGGGTGGTCTGCTGAGTGGACACCGCGGGTTGTGCGGGCATGTCGCTCTGTGCAGGGGCAGTTTCCGGCGAATATCCTGTTTTCCATACGGTCAGTATCAACGTCTGTCCATCGTCCTGCCTGGTCAGTTGCGCCGGTCGCTTTTCGCTGGTGGCTATCCAGATGCGTGTGATAGGTGGGCGAGCCTTATACCACCCATAGCGTGCCCAGAGGATGCCACCGCTGCGCACTCTCTGGATTTTCGCCTTGCCTATCAGACCGGCAGGCACGTCCACGTACACCCAGCCGCGCCTGCCGTAGAAATGCAGGTTCGGCGTGGTAACAGGAGCGCTAAGACGCATCACCACCTGGAAAGTGGCGTCAGTCTGGTTGAACTGTATCTGCACGCTTTTGCTGCTGGGCGCTCCCTGTGCGATGATGGATGCTCCCAGCACGAGCAGCAGTGCTGTAAACAGAAGGGAATATCTACTTCGCATTCGGATTACCTCCCGGACGCAAGGTCACTATTTTGCCGTCTTTTTCGAGAACGATTCCTTCGCGCAACACCGTACGCAACACATAGCCGCCTTCCAGCTGACTGCCCGGCTGTGCGATGCGCTGGCTGCCATTCTCCTGGCGCAGTATCGCCACCGGATACTCGCCCACCACCACGCCGGTTACCGAAATGCTCGGTTCCGATTCGGGCTGAGGTGCAGGCACGGGCTGAGTGTTTACAGATGGGCTTGCGTTGCCCGATCCTGCCGACACAGCACCGACCGGCATCGGTGGTAATGCGCTGATGTTTGGTGCCGACGCCATTCGTGGAGGCGCAGGGCGCGCGGTCTGTGCCTGTGACTGCTTCAGGTTATCGAACTGCGGCGGTATCACAAAGGGGTCGCGCGCCGGTTCGGACGAACTGAGCCAGGGCGGCGCGGTTGTCTGTTGCTCCGCCTCTTTTGCCGATTGAGCGGAGGCGGTCGTTGCCGAGCTCTTCGTGCTGGCGCCGGTGGAACCGGCGAAGAACATCTGGTAGACTGCATAGCCGATGGCTGCCAGGAACAGAACGCCCAGCACGGTAACCTGCTGTAACTGCTTGCGGTCAAGTGTTTTCATGGCTGCGCACCTCCTTCCGAGGTACGGAAGATAAAAGCACTCAGCGTGAACTGAGCCTCTACCTCAAAGGGATCTGTCGGGTCCTTGCGCTGACGCGGTCGAAACTGCACACGCTCCACCGCCAGAATCTTGGGGAAGCGGGTCAGCCCTTCTGTAAAACGCATGACGTTCCAGAACTGCCCCCGCACGGAAACGTCGATAACCTGTTTCTCGTAAGGCTCGGCAGGCTTCTTCTTCTCGCTCCGTTTCTGTTCACCATCTTCCTGTTGAGCCTTTTGAGCGGGTTGCTCATTAGCGGGGCGCACCGACAGCACCGTTAGCTGGTACGACTTCGCGCTGGACTCGAGCTGCTTCAGCAGGGTGGGGATGTATGCGCGTTCGCTGACCGACATCTCCAGGTGTTGCAGCTTTTGCGAGATATTTTGATACTGTTGCTGGGTCTGCTCGAGCCGTTGGGCGATAGTTCTGCCCTCTTCCACCTGCTTTTCCGCAGCCAGCACCCGACTCTGCAGGGCGGTGTAGCCGGTATATTGCCAGTACACGATGCCCGCCCCCAGCAGTAATACCACAACGCAGATGGTTATTAGACCACGCAGAACCGCAGTACCGTCTGAGTTACGAACTGCCAGTTTCATCCTTGCCCTCCTCTCCTTCGGGCGTCTGCATCCGTGCCGCCACCTCGAAATCCACCGTCTCGAAGTTGTTGTAGCTGCGCTGCTGAGTGAAGTGCAGGTCGACCTTCTCGAAGGTGGGGATGGTGTTCAGACGGAGCATCATCTCCCCAACCTGCTGTTGGGTAAGGGTAGAACCGGTAAGGGTTATCAGCGTGGTCTGTCCCTTCTTTTCGCTGTCCTGTACCTGCGAGCTGCTGATACCCGTCAGCCACACATCGGCGGGCAGGCAGCGGGCGATGCCGTTGATGGTCGCGTACCAGCGCTGGGTGTGTTGTTGTGCCTCGGTGAGGATGCGCAGTCTGGGCATCAGCGCCTGAGTATCGCGCTCGGTTTTGGCTATCAGGTCCAGGGTGGGCTGTAGCCGTTTAATCTCCCGTTGTGCACGCTCCAGACGTGTCTGCAGGGACATCGTTCCCACCCCCAGAAACGAGAAGATGCCTGCCAGCACCGATACTTCTGCAAGTAGAACGGTCAACAGTCGTTTGCGATTGCGAATCAGGCGCGCCTGCTGTTCTCTGCGCTCCGATATCATATTGATGAGTGGCATAGCGGTACCTCCTCTCCCCGTGCGGTTATGCAGCCTGACGTTGTCGCTCCGCGAAAGCCTCTCGCACTGCCAGCCCTACTGCAATACCCAGCACAGGGGTAAACATCTGCAGTGCTTCGGCGGAGATATGCGCGGTGTCGAAATCGGGGTTGTTGAACGGGTCGCCTGGCTCGACCTCCAAGCCCAGCCGCGCTGAAGCATACTCCGCAAAACCGCCGAGTTGAGAGCTGCCCCCGGTGATAACGAGACTGGTGACCTGCCCTTGGGGACTGCCCTCTGGAAACTGTGATTGATAGTAGTGCAGTGAACGGCGGACCTCGCGCAGCAGTTCGTCTGTCTGTGCCTGCAACGCCCGCAACACCGCCTCTTCCTGCTCGTTACTTACGTGCTCCTGAGCGCTCTCTTCATCGCCGGCGGACGCGCGCGAGCGAGTGCTACGCCGTTTCAACAACTGTCGGAAATCTACCGTTCTCTTGAAACGCTCTGCCTCTGCCCAGCTGCAGCGCAGCACATTTTGTGTGGTCTGGGTAAAGGCATCACCCGCGATGGGAATGTTGCGCGTCAGGAAAAATCCGTCTCCAGATGCAATGTACAGGTTGGTATATGACGCGCCGATGTCTATGATGGCTGCGGGATGTCCTTCCAGCTTTGCGATCGCCACCTTGTTGATTTCGAACAGGGCGCGATACAGCGCGAAAGCTTCTACCTCGATTGCCAGCGCCTCCAGACCTGCCAGCTCCATGGTGCGAATCTGCGCATCTACCATCTCACGCGGTGCTACTACCAGCAGTACCTGCATCTGCTTCTCCGTGTTCTCTTCCTGTTCGCCCTCTGCAGGAACATGCTCCATATCGCCGAGGATTTCAAAACCGACGTAGCTGTCCTCGATAGAGGTGGAAACATATTTGCTTGCTTCATACCGAATCGTTTTGCGCAGCATCGCTTCGGTCATTTTGGGCAGGGTGACCTGTCGGACAATGACCGACGCACCGGCGATAGCGGTAATGGCGGCAGAGGCACGGAAAGCGTTTTCGCGCAGAAGCCGTTTAATAGCCTCTGCTACCTCTTGCGGCTGCACGATAACGCCGTCACGGATGGCATCGGCTGGAGTAGGGCACTGCGCGATTTGCAAAAGCCTCCATCCGGTGCGGGTAGGTTCCACCTGCACCGCCTTGATTGCATAACTGCCCAGGTCCAGCCCGATGACGCTCTGTTTGTTGAAAACTCCCTTCCAACGAGCCATTGGCTGCCACCTCTTCTACCCCGGGCAACACCCCGGGTGCGTGTGAGGAATCCTTCCACACTTGGACGGGTGGACAGGACGACCCTCATGCTGAATTATCGTGAAACTGGTAAAAAAACTGGAGAGCAGAGGAGAATATTGCATGATATTGCGGTATTGGTGGGGTGTCAGGCGTTTATCTCAGCATCGTCACTCTGGATGGCGAACCTCCGGGTAAGCCGGTTTAGCCCTTCAGATGCTTGTCTTGGACGCTGTGGTATAATCTTCACGGGTGAATCTCCTATGTTAACACGATACATTCAAAAAGCGATGGAGCAGGCTCATTACGAACTATTGCCAGAAGATAAGCTGTACTACGGCGAGATTCCGGGCTTCGATGGAGTTTGGGCGACGGGAACAACGTTAGAGGCATGTCGTAATGAGCTGCAGGAAGTACTGGAGGAATGGATTCTGTTAAGGGTTGCTCGCCACCTGCCTCTTCCTGCCGTCGGGGATGTTAGTTTACAGTTTTCTGAGGTCAGTTAATGCCGCGTTTCGGTGCCTCCAGCCGAAATGACCTGATCCACTGCTTGCACTGATTGGGGTTCGACGGACCGTTTTCAAGCGGCAAACACCAGTTCATGCAACGGGGCGGGCGTACGGTGCGTTTACCCAATCCAAAGGTGACATCAGCGCAGGTCTGCTTTCTCGAATACTGAAGCAGGCAGGTATCACCCGGCAAGAGTGGGAAGAGTTATAGGGATTGCTCCTTCGTCCACCTTTGCAGGGTTACTGTAGCCAGCACAGGCTGGCTTCGCTTGTAGGGGAACGGCTAGACACCATATCCAACTCGGCTCGGACGGAGCCTCGCCCTCCACGCAATTGGATTGGAGGGTCGCGCTCCGTCGCGACCACCACATTCAGGATGCGACAGAGCGCATTCCTCCAAGCAAACACCAGTCCCACTGGAGGGTCGCGCTCCGTCGCCACCGAAAACCTAACCGGCTCAGGCGGAGCCGCGCCCTCCAGTGCTGGATTCGCTAGCTCATCACGCGCATGTCGATCACCGCTGTTAAGCCCACGCCGTTTACACGACGCAGCTTCAGCGGGTTGAGGTCGTCGGTGGGGATGAGAATCTTCACGCGGAACATGCCGTTGGAGAAGAGGTCCTCATACTGCCACACGCCGGCCACCTTGTTCACATCGGCAGAAGCTCCCGAAATTTGTGCCCCGCCGATGTAGGCGTTCTCGCCCAGCGTCGCCATTGGGATAACCTTCGTGAACTCCTCGGCGTTCTTGCGCAGGCTCAGCTTGTTAATCAGCTCGTTCAGCTGGTTGCCTGCGTTCTTGACCGCGACCGCCACCGCCGCGGCAGCGATGACCTCCTTGCCCCCCAGCCCCTTCGGGTGGGTGACCTTGAAGCCGCCCTCTAACGCCACGTCAATCAGCGCGGAGATACCCACCTTCTCCACGCGGCGCAAGCCAGTCAGGCTGTCACTGGGAACCAGTACCTTGATGCGGAACCGGTCCAGCGACTCCTCAAGCTGAAACACCGCCTGCACCTTGTTCACCGCCGCTTTCGGACCCATCACCTGTGCCGCGCCGACATAGCCCTTGTCGCCAATGCTGAGTATCGGCACCACCTTCGTCGCCTGGTTCACCGGCACGTTGTGGCGGATGGTGATTTCGTTGATGAACTTATCCAGCGCTTTAGCGTTCTGCTTGACCAGGTAGCCAATACCCACCAGCTTCAGTCCGCCTCGCAGGATCTTGCCCAGGTCCTGTGCGCTGCTCCACTCCGACAGGTTGACGGTCAGTAAGAAGACCATCGCTGTCACGAGTACCAGTACGCGTTTCATCGGGACACCTCCTGTCAGGTGCGGTTCGTCAGTGCCTGTTTGACCAGCGCCGGTATCTCATAGAGCGCATCTGCAACCGGCACGCCTGCCGAACGCAGGGCATCCACTTTCGCCTGTGGAGTGCCGGTGCGCCCCGAGATAATCGCTCCCGCGTGCCCCATACGCTTACCTGGTGGGGCGGTGCGTCCGGAGATAAAGCCGATGACCGGCTTACGCATCGTGCGGATGTACTCCGCCGCAATCTCCTCATCCGAGCCACCGATTTCACCCACCAGCACCATCGCCTGCGTGTCCGGGTCCTCTTCGAACAGCGGAAGCAGGTCCACAAACGTGCTACCAAGCACCGGGTCACCGCCTATTCCTATACAGGTAGACTGTCCCAGTCCTGCTTTAGTTAGCAGGTCTACGATTTCGTAGGTGAGCGTGCCACTGCGCGAGATAAGCCCAACCGGCCCGGGCGTGAAGATGTTGCCCGGCATAATGCCGATTTTGCACTGCCCGGCGGTCATCATGCCCGGACAGTTGGGACCGATGAGGCGCACCCCCTTCTGACGAACAAGAGCCACTGTTTTGACCATGTCCTGCACAGGGATGCCTTCGGTAATACACACGATGAGGCGAATACCGGCATCCGCTGCCTCTAATACCGCGTCTGCCGCGAAGGGGGCTGGTACAAAAATCACGGAGGCATCTGCACCCGTTGCCGACACTGCCTGTTTCACCGTGTCGAACACGGGCACGCCCAGCACCTCCTGCCCCCCCTTGCCCGGGGTTACTCCTGCTACAACCTGCGTGCCGTAGTCCAGCATCTGCCGGGTGTGGAACTCACCTTCGCGTCCGGTGATGCCCTGCACCAGCACGCGCGTGTTTTTGTCAATCAGCACTGCCATCAGCGCGTCACCTCCACGATTTTGCGTGCCGCCTCCTGCATCGTCACCGCCGGGATCAGCCCCGTGCCCTGCAGCAGCGCCAGCCCCTCTTCGGCTCGTGTGCCTGCCAGCCGGATGACAATGGGCACTTGCACCTGCAGGCTGTGGATGCCCTCCAGGATGCCCTTCGCCACCTCGTCGCCGCGCGTGATACCGCCAAACACGTTGAACAGCACACCCTTTACGTTGGGGTCCATCAGCACAATCTCCAGCGCATTGCGCACCAGGTCTGCCTTCGCACCGCCGCCGATGTCCAAGAAGTTAGCGGGCTTACCACCGGCACGGCTGACCTCATCTAACGTGCTCATCACCAGTCCCGCGCCGTTGCCGATGATACCGATGTCGCCGCCCAGCCGCACGTACTGGATGCCTCGCCGGTGCGCTTCGGCTTCAATGGGGTCTTCCTCGCTTTCCTCTTTGTACTCGCCGAACTCGGGGTGCCGGAAGAGGGCGTTGTCGTCGATGTTCAGTTTCGCGTCGGCGGCAAGGCACTGTCCGTCGGTGGTCAGCACGAAGGGGTTAATCTCCGCCAGCGAGGCGTCACTGCCCACGTACGCTTTGTACAGCGCAAGCAGGAACCTCGTGGCGGTGGATACAGCCTCTCGCGCGATGCCCGCATCGTATAGCGCCTGTCGCGCCTGATAGGGCATCAGCCCCTGCCAGGGTTCCACCCACACCTTCACGATGGCGTCGGGATGCTCTTCCGCGACCTGCTCGATGTCCATCCCGCCCATCGCGCTCACCATCACCACATCACGTTGCCTGGCGCGGTCTAAGGTGATGCCCAGATAGTACTCCTGCGCGATAGAGATGGCTTCTTCCACCAGCACTTTGTGCACCGGCACGCCCTGAGGCGCCTGTGGAGTAACCAGGCGTGAGCCGATGAGGGCGCGGGCATGTTGTTCTGCCTGCTCCGGCGTGTCTGCCAGACGGATGCCGCCCGCTTTGCCTCGCCCCCCCGCGTGTACCTGCGCCTTGACGACCACGCGCCCACCCAGCTCTTGCGCGATTGCTCGCGCTTCCTCAGGAGTAGAAGCCACGCGCCCGCGCGGAACCGCCACACCGTAGCGCGCCAGCACCTCTTTCGCCTGATATTCATGGATTTTCAAACCGGTTGCCCTCCTCGTGCTAAGTATCTGTGCAAGTTTCCACTGCAGCGCGGGCATCTAGCCTGCACACCTGCCGCACTCCGCAGTAGTAATTTACTCCCGTAAAGAGGTTCTCCTGCCGGGAACAAACGAGGAGAAGGCGTTATCCCTTCTTCTTTGCCACCCAGAGGGTATACAGCTCCCTTCTGGATATGCCACTGCGCTTTGCCGCTTCCTTCAGCGCCTCCTTCTCGGTCATGCCTTGCGCCATCAGCTCTGCAACCGTCTGTAGTGGGTCTCCTGCGGGATGCATCGGTTCCTCCTGCCGGGGGAGCAGAACCAGTGTGAACTCGCCGCGAGGAGGCACCTGCTCGAAGTGTGCCAGCCATTCGGTGACCTTTGCGGAGTGCGCCTCCTCGAACTGCTTGGTCAGCTCGCGGGCGATGAACAGCTCGCGGTCGCCCAGCACTTCCAGCACATCCTTCAGCAGGTCGCGCAGGCGATGGGGCGCCTCGAACCACACCACTGCCCTGTGCTCACCCGCCAGCGAGTGCAGGTACGCACGCCGCTCCTTCGCCTTACGTGGGGGGAAGCCGTCAAACACAAACCGCCCTTCAGGCAGACCCGCGAGGCTCACCGCCGCCGTCACTGCGGATGCGCCGGGCACACACACCACCGAGTACCCTTCCTCACGCGCGCGACGAATCAATACACTGCCCGGGTCGCTGAGCGTGGGCGTTCCCGCGTCGGTCACCAGCGCGATGCTCTCGCCCGCGTGCAGTCGCTGTAGCAGTTGCTCGATTTTGGCAGGAGGCGAGTATTCATGCAGGCTGGTGAGCGGTGTGTGGATGTCGTAATGGCTCAGCAGTTTTCGCGTCACGCGGGTGTCCTCCGCTGCGATGAGGTTCACTCCCCGCAGAACGCGCAAAGCACGCAGAGTAATGTCCTCCAGGTTGCCGATGGGCGTTGCCACCACGTACAGCACGCCTGCGGTATCTACCACGGCGTCATCACCTTCACTGCGAAGCGGGTCTGCGTGCTGGAGGCATTCGGGTCGCCGAAGATGAGGAAGATGTCTGTGCCTCGGCGCACTTGCTGGCGGTAGGTGAGATAGAAGGTGTTCATCTGCTCGAAGCCCCCGAATCGGCTCCCCCTGCCGATGTAGCGTCCGCCGATGCTGCGTTCGGCGTCGATATCATAGTTCAGCGTGACAATCAGCTGGTGCAGATTACGGTCAGGGGTGACGGGGTCGTGGTAGAGAATCTGGCTCCGTTCGTACTCCATCTTCAGACGCAACCGGCTGGTGAAGGGAATGCCCTGTGAGAACCGCCAGAAGAGGCTGTCTCCACCTGCCTCCTTGCCGAACGATACCATCACCCCGCCGGAATTGTACAGCTTGCGGTAGTTCCATGACGTGCTGGCCTCCAGAATGCGGTCGCGGTAGGGTGGGCGGTGATACAGCTGCCCAAATACCGAGAGAGCGATGTCGTTGCGTAGCACGGCGGAACCCCATACACCGACGGCTTCGTCAAATACTCCCCCGTCCAGCTTCCATCGTTGGAGAACAGATATACTGGCGCTTAGCTCCTGGAGTGGACGGTTCTGCCAGTGGTTTTCGTAGATGACAGCTGTATTGTAACCTCGAATGCCCACTTCTGGCGCGTAGCCCAGCGTGGGGTTAAAGGCACGAGAAATCTGTTGTATCTGCCCGCCGAAGCTGATGCGCCCATCCCCCCGGTACCGCCAGAAGCTGAGAGCCATCTTCTCGCCGACGGGCATGTTCTGTCCCGAGGTGCGGAAGTAGAGCGCGGCGATGATGGCGTATCCGTCCGGAAAAGCGGGCGAGGCAACTGCGCCCGCACCAAATGCGGTGGCGTGGACGCCGGGGCGGTCGTCGCGCACGATTTGCACCTCCGTGCGGGAGCGGTCGGTTATCTGGTAGCCCAGTCTTCCAACAACCGCCTTCTGGTTGCCGCCTGTGGTGGCAAGCGCGCCGTAGCTCCACCTGCCCAGCGCACCGAAGGATTTCAACGCGGCATCTACCATCTGCAGGTTCCCGCTGTAAAAGAGCGTGGTATCGGGGAAGAAGGCGTCTCCCTCGATGAAGAAAGGACGTGTCTCCGGCACGATACGCGGCACGTAGCTGAAGGAGACGCTGTCCACCTCGCGCGCAATGTTTTTGAAGTCGGGATTGAGCGTCAGCAGGGTAGCAATCCCTCCACGCGAGGTGAGTTTCACATCCAGTCCACTGCGCCACTCGGCGTTTCCTGAGGTACTATCCAGCTGGATGTAGGGCAGGATAACAGGGGCAGGCACCGCTTCGGGTAACTGCAGACCCTTCCAGCGAGCTCGTTTGAGCGGGTCGTACGCCGTGCCTGTGTTGGGGTAGTAGTAAGTGGTTCCCAGTCGCGGCACGAACCGGAGCAGCACCACCCCAAAAGTTTGTTGTCCCTGCGGAATGCGCAGCATCCGAAACGGGATGAACATCTCCGCGCTCCAGCCGCGCTCATGGCGCACCGCTGCCGCCTTCCAGTCTCCCCGCCACTGTACGTTGCTGACGCTGCCTCCGGGGATTTCATCATACTGCGTGCCGCGTGCGTTGACACGGAAGATATAGGGGGCTACGTCCAGTCCGGTAGGCTCGATAGCCAGCTCCACGTAGTCGTCCTTAGAGAGGTCGGCGTTTCGGCGAACCTCCTGCGCCTGAATCTTTTCCGGCTCCGGGTCATAGCAATCGAACGCGGCGTAAATGCCGTCAGAGGTGTAGGCAAGGAAGACGGTGGTGGGCAGGTCTGCCTCGCGCTGTTCTTTCAGATACCAGAAGGGGGCGATTCGGGCTGCACCGTCCCATTCCCCGGGGGAGAGAACGCCGTCGATGGTAGGTGGACGCGACAGCTGTTGTGCCGGTATAACGGCGACGCCGGGTTCAGTGTCCTTTCCACCCGCTGCCGCCAGCCCGACGAGGAACAGTACCCCCTTGAGAATGAGCAGACAATTCCAGAGTAATGCTTTCTTGCGAACCGGGTTCACCTGTATCTGAACCTCTCGATTGCTTTACAGCTCTGCAAGGTATCATACAATACTACAGCATCGTTGTCAACAGCTCTTCGACGGTATCCGGCGTGCGCTCCACGTGCCCAGAGCCACCATCACCGCGGTGGTGATAAACGCCGCCGGGTAGCCAGCCCAGCTCACAATAAGCCCGCCGATGAAAGGTGCGGTGGCAGCAGGCAGGTTCATGAAGTTCTGCAGGGCGATATATGTGGGGCGCTCGGCAGGCGGCGCGATAGAGAGAATGGTATTGGTGAAGGCGGTCCACAGGCTCCACGCCAGTGCGCCCAGACAGCCAAACACCAGCACGAACCCCCACGCAACCGGCATGACCAGAGCGGCCAGAGGTGGAACCAGCGCGAGCGACACCACCGCTTGCAGAGCACGCACCGCGCCGAAGCGGTCTGCCATCCATCCCCAGAGCGGCCCGGTAATTACGGCGCCGACCGTTTGCGCGGTGAGGTAAATCGCCACATACGATTCGGGCAAGCCGAACCGCTCTCGGGCATACAGCACATAGAAACTGGATGCGACACCCCCACCTGCCAGCAGAAACTGTGTGGTGAGCACCCAGCGCAAAGCGGGGTCATCGCGCCAGAGGGCAGGGATGCGGCGAAGGTGCTCCCAGAAGGTGCGATCCGGGTCCTCCTGCGGAGGGGTGTCCGGTTCGTGTATCAACAACAGCATGAGGAGCGAGAGAAGCAGCCCTGTCGCCATCAGCAAGAGAAGCAGGGCGTAGTTCCGGGGGAACTCCAGCGAGCGCAGGCTCAGCACCTTGCTGACCAGCACCGGCGCAACCAGCGCAGCCAGCGAGGAAACGGTCTGCATCGCTCCGAAGAACCGCCCGCGTATCGTCTCCGGCACCGACTTGCCGATAATCTCCGTCCACGGCACGATGCTGAATCCGTCGGTGAAGATGAACAGCAGGCTGAAGAAGACGAACGCCCACAAAGCCAGCGCATAGTTTTTCCCATAGAACCATACCAGCAGAAACAGCAGGAACATAGGCAACCTGCCGATAAGGCAGGCGGTGACAAGGAACGGTTTCACTCGCCTTTTGCCGTGCACGCGGTGGGCGACGTATGGCTGAGGTGCGAACAGTACCAGCAATCGCAGCCCGCTAATCAGTCCGATCAGTTTGGGCGAGGCTCCCAGCTCGCGCAGGAATTGTGGCATGACGGTAGTGGGGTCAAAACACGAGAACCCCACCATGAAGAACGCCACATCGCCGATGATGGCGATGATGTTCCGCCGTACAACCGATGGGGCAGCAGCAAGGTGGCTCATTCAGCGGCTTTTTGCAACTCCTCCAGCAGCGGCAATGTGCGTGAAGCGAGCAACACCTCCTGCGTGAAGAATTCGCTCAGTTCGCGTTTACTCACCTTGTCCACGTCCGGGCGGCGCGCGGCGCGCATCTGCTCTCGTGCCCAGTTCTGGATGGTCTGCTTCTGCGTGTCGGAAAGAATGCCGTCCAGCTTTGCCCAGAGGGTGCGCACCACCTGGTCCACCGTCTTGATGCGCAATTGCACGGCGGCGTTGTCTGCTTCCCGCAGCTTCTTGCGCAGTTCGTCAGAGGGGGTCTTGCCCTTCAACGCTTCGTTCCTCGCTGCCAGTATCTCCTCGCGCATCTGCAGCAGAGCCTGTGCGTTGCGTTCCTCCATACGCATCAGGTCGGCTTGCGCTTGCTCCAGCAGAGGCTTGATTTTGCCTATCTGCTCCTTGTTCAGCTTGAGCGGGGTCAACACCAGCAGCAGGTCGATATCCGCCAGCGCAGTGAGCACCTCGTTTGCCTTCTGCACCGACTCCGGTACTTTCGGTGTCTGCGCCCACGCCAACGGCACCAGATATAGCGCCAGCAGGAGAGAAACCGTGATGCTGTTGCCCTTCATTTCTGCGCCTCCAGAGAGCGAATCGCCTCGATGACCTCTTCGACGTGGCCGTCCACTTTCACTTTGGGGAAGACGCGACGGACGATTCCGTTCTCGTCAATGAGGAAGGTGGTGCGTTCGATGCCCATATATGTTCTGCCGTATTGCTGCTTCTCCTTCCACACGCCGTACAGGGTGGCGACCTGAGCTCCTTCGTCCGCCAGCAGGGGAAAACTCAGCCCGTATTTCTGCGCGAACCTCTGGTGCGAAGTAACGCTATCCGGGCTGATGCCCAGCACCACCACGCCCATGCTCTGCAATACCCCTAAATTATCGCGGAACGAGCAGGCTTCCTTTGTGCAGCCGGGCGTATCGTCTTTTGGGTAGAAGTAGAGAACCACCTTTTTGCCGCGCAGATCCGACAAGCGCACCGTGCTACCGTCGGTCGCCGGAAGCGCGAAATCAGGGGCTGGCTGTGCTTCCATCACGTTCACCCGGGTTCACCTCCAACAGCAAAATACCAGCGTTATTGTACCAGAGAATGTTTCAGCACTGCGGAAGTTAAAACCTTTGCCTGTGTTCTGCGTCATTAAGTGCAGGAGGTGAATGAACATGAAAAAACTGATGGTCATGTTCGCTGTGCTGGCGCTGGTGAGTACCGCGCTGGCACAACCGGGTCCGGGCGGTGCTGGTGGACGGCGCGGCATGGGTCCCGGTATGTTTCCCGGTTTCGGCATGGGCGGTGGCTTCGGGCTGCTGATGATGCCGGAGGTGCAAAAGGAGCTGGGCATCACCGAGCAACAGAGACAGCAGATTGGGCAGTTGATGATGGAGCAGCGTGAGCAGATGCAGGCACTCATGCAGCAGATGCGCGATGCCACTCCCGAGCAGAGGCAGCAGCTGATGCAGCAGGCGATGCAGAAGTGGGATGAGGGCATTGGCAAAATCCTGCAGCCTGCCCAGAAGAGCCGTCTGCGTGAGCTGCAGCTGCAGGCAGAGGGTGCATCGGCGTTAATGCGTGCTGATGTCGCAAAGGAGCTGAACCTGAGCGAAGAACAGCGTAAGAAGATAAGCGACATCATAGCACAGTATCGCCAGAAGCAGATGCAGTTATGGCAGCAGGGACGCGGACCGAACGCAGACCGACAGGCACTCATGCAGCAGATGCAGCAGCTACGCCAGCAGATGGATAAGGAACTGCTTGCGGTGCTTACCGCGCAGCAGCAAGAGCAGTGGAAGAAGATGCAGGGCAAGCCGTTCCAGTTCCCTCGCGGACCCGGTATGGGACCCGGCATGCGCCCCGGCGGTGCTGGCGGACCTGCAGGCGGTGGCGGCGGCCCGCGCGAACTGTAACCGGCAGGCAACCTGCAGGGGCAGACCTCTGTGTCTGCCCCTGTAAACATTTCTCCCGAAAGCTCCTCTTGCAATCTTTCCCTTGCAGGGTGTAAACTGAAGCAAAGGTGCACAAGGGGGCGATAGGGGTGACAGAGACGACCGCCACGCTGCAAACGGTCATTTCCCGCACCGTGAAGCGGGCACGCACAGGGTACATCCTGCGCGGTCTGTGTGCTGGCTGGCTTCTGGGGGCGGGGGCTGCCAGCCTGCTGCTTGCGCTGGCATGGGCGATGCGCTGGGATGTTCCCTGCGGCTATCCCATTGGCGTCGTCGCGGCGGCAGCTTTGGCCGGGCTGGCATACGGCGCGACGCGACGGGTGCACGAGCAACAGGTCGCCCTGTGGCTGGACAGGCAGGCACACACAGGGGAACGCCTGAGTACCGCGCAGTGGCTGTCGCAACGCGGGCTTCGCGAAGAGATGGAGCACCTGCAGTTGCAAGATGCAGAGGCTTACGCACAGAGCCTTGACCTGCGCAAGGTTGCCCGCGTGCCTTTGCCTCGCTCCCTGTGGGGTGCGATCGCGCTGACCGCTCTCGCCGTTTTCCTCTGGTTTGCCCCGGACATCGCGTGGTTCCAGTCGCCACAGACTCGCCAGGAGAAGCAAGCGATGCGCTCTGCGGGCGAACGGGCGGAGCAGCTGGCGAAGGAGTGGCGCAAACAGGCTACCGGACAGGACAGGGAGAAGATGCGTCGCCTCGCCGCGCAGCTGGATGCGCTGGCGAAGCAGATGAAACGCGCCCGCCTGAGCAAGCGCGAAGCGATGGTGAAAATGTCGCGCCTGCAGCGAGAGGCGGAAGAGCAACAGCGCAGGCTGGCGGAGGCGAACTCGGGCAAGCCTCTGCAGCGCGCTCGCGATGAGTTTCTGAACGCCCGCACGGTACAGCAGCAGATTCGGCAGGCAAAGCTGGAGCGCGAACTGAGCGCGCGTCTGCAGAACGCTGTGTTGAACCAGAAAGGCGGACAAAACGCCCCGGCTTCGTTGCGCAACGCCGCGCTGAACAAACCCGCATCCTCTACCCCCTTTGCCAGCGAGATGGCGACGCAGATGGCTCTGGCGCTGTCGCAGCAGGACGCGCAGAAGCTGGGTGAGCTGCTGGAGCAAATCGCAAAGCAGTGGAACAACCTTTCTCCCGAAGAGCGCAAGAAACTGCAAGAGCTGCTGCGTGAGCTGGCGAAGGCATTAAAGGACACGAAACTGGATGCCGCCTCTAAGGAGCTGCTGGAAGCGCTGAAAAACATGCAGATTGGCGACCTGCAGAAAGCCATCAAGTGGATCAAGAAGGCGGGAGGTACTTGACTGTCTGCAGGCGCGTGCGCGCTGGATGCGCGCCAGTGGGCGGAGATGGCAGCGCTGCTTGCCATGCTGAAATCGGAACTGGGTGGGCTGCCGATGGCTCAAAACTCCTATGAGAAGCGATTCGGCGGAGGACCCGGGATGCCTGCAACCGGTCCCAGGATAGAGAAGCTGGAGTACCGTGCCCAGCAAGATAAAGATACGGCGCGATTGAACGTGAAGGGCGGTAAGTTCACCCATGTGCCCGGCGTTGCCGGCGGGCCGGGCGAGGCGCCCGCCTTCGTCACGCGCGGTGCACCCGATGCCGTGCCCAGCGGTGCCCCCAGTATGGAGGTGTATCTGCAGTACCGACGGACGGCGGAAAGCGCGCTGCAACGCGAAACCATCCCGCCGGAGTACCGTCAGCCGGTGAAGAGGTATTTCGATTCGATTAAGCCGTGAGGCTATCCATCAGAAAGGAGGAAGGGAGGATGAAACGGTTTGCACTTGCCTTAGTAGGCTTGCTGGTGCTGTGCGCGCCTGCACTGCACGCCGACATCCTGTGGGACCAGCCCTGGGATGGTGTGAGCCGAGGTAGCCCCGCACAGGACTTCACCGACACCGACTACAGAATATACTCGGTGTGGTTGTTTGACGACTTCACCGTGCCCGAGCCCGGCTGGTGGATTGACCGCGTGACGGTGTACGGCAGCGAGCAGGGTACGCCCTCGTATAACCTTGGTATTTACCTGTCCATTTCGCCCGCGCCCCATGTGGATGTGATAGACGTGGTTGCCACCGGTACGGAAGTAGTGCTGGAACCGGGCGAAGCCCCCCTGCGTCGACGGGCGAATCTGGAGTTCGAATTGAACGGCTTCTACTTGCCGCCCGGGACGTACTACTTGAGCGCGTGGGTGCAACGCCCCTTTGAGCCCGGCGGGCAGTGGTTCTGGTTGCGCACCAGCCCCACGCTCGGTGAGCCTTTCTACCTGCATAACCCCGGCGGCGGCTGGGGCTTCGGAGGCAACCCGGTCGGCGGCGGCTGGCTTACCGAGCAAGACCTCAGCTTCACCATCGAAGGCAGGTCTACCGTCACCATCGCCGGAACGGTGGACCTGCAGGAGTATCAGGGCGACAAAACGGTCGTTCCCGTCACCATCGAGGTGCGCGAACCCGGCTCCCCTGATGTGCTGGAAACACATGTGGTGAATCTGGATAGCGAGGGCAGATACTCCTTCCAGACCCTGCTACAGGGCACGTACGACCTGTCCGCAAAGGCATCGCACTGGCTGCGCCAGACGGTACCCAACGTCACGCTGGCGTCCGGCACGATGGTGGACTTTTCCCTGACCAACGGCGACATCGATGGGGACAACGAGGTGACGCTGTTCGACTTCGGCGCGCTGGTGGCGGCGTTCGGCAGCGTGCCGGGCGATGGCAACTGGAACCCCGATGCGGATTTGGACGGGGACGAGGAAGTCACCCTGTTCGACTTCGGCGTACTGGTGCGCAACTTCGGCGCGATAGGGGATGAGTAGCCATCACCCCCTTGCCCCCTCTTCCGAAAGCTTCGGGAGAGGGGATTTCGTTTCACGTTACCTTGCCTTCTGGCGCAATATCCGCAACGCCCAGCCGATGCGCCCCTGCACGCTCCGCGAAGGCTCCGCCTGTAACCGCCCTTCCAGCACGGGTATCGCCGCCGAAGTGCCCACCTTTATCAACGCCTCCGCCGCCGCATAGCGGATGTTGTCTTTGGGATGCTCGGTCAGCAATTTCAACAAAACAGGTTCCGCACGAACATCCCCTATGTTGCCCAGAGCATCGATAGCCGCCATCTGGACGTAAAAGTCGTTGCTCTGCGCCAGTTCCAGCAGGTCGGGCAAAGCCGCAGGGTCGCCGATTTTGCCCAGCGCGTCAATGGCTTCATGCCGCAGCCTCGGTGAACCCGCCCGAATTACCCGAAGCAAAGGCTCCACTGCATCTCTGCTACACAACTCCCCTAGAGCGCGGATAGCTACTGCCTGTGCGTTTTCGGGCATTTTGCACGGTGGAGGTTCTGTGGTATACCTTAGCAACGCAGGAATGGCTGGGTCACCAAGCAGAGATAGTATCTTGAACTCAAACCTTCCTGCACCTCCGTTGCCCGCCGCTTGCAGGATTGTCTCCACTGTGTGCAAGACATCCATCCCCCTCGTGCGTATCTGCCAGTATACCCACTCCGGGTCTTTTCCCCAGGTTCAAGATGATAGTCAGCCCAAGGCACCGCAACAGAGCCGAAGAGGAACAGGTCGTTCTCCAGTGCGCTGATTATTCTGCCATCCTCGAACTGCGCCAGCCAGTGCAGGATGGCGAAACGGCCGAAGAACCACTGTGCCTTCGTCATTTCCTGCTTTGCCTTCTCCAACGCCTCCAGGATAGCTGTCACCGCATCGTTTGCACCCATCTTCGCCAGCGCACGTATACCATAGCCAAACCGCTTTATTGCCATCGATGTCCAGCGTCCATCTGCTGTAGCAGCTTCGGGGTAGCTCGTTGGGTTTCTTACCCAGTCCAGCATCGTGTTCTTGTAAGCCTCCGGACCCTTCGCATGAGCCTGAATGCGCTCTATCGCCAACTGTGCCAGCGCCACGTCTGACTTCGTTGCCCAGTCGTTCATCTCTCTCCTGCGCTGAATAAACCGCTCTATCGCAGGTATCAGGTCGGGTGTGCCCACATCCCCTAACCGGTTGAACACGTATGTCCGGGTTTCAAGTTGAAGGATGCCTTCAGAGTCAGAAAGCGGTTCCACCGCCGGGGCACTCCGGCGTGTGCTGACGAACCGAATGTGCTCGTCCAGGTAGCGCAAGAGTGTAGCGGGGTTTCTCTCAGACTCGTGGTGGATGCGTACCCACTGTGCTGGCGTCTGCCGTAGAGCGATAGCGGGCATCACCAGCGGGTCTTTAGGCTGAGGTAAATCCGCCATCACTGCCGATGCAACCAGCTGGCAGAAAGCGATGGCGAACAGGACGTTGCGTTTCATGTCACAAACTCCGGATGAACCGCTCCGCCTCCTTTTCATAGGTGCGGAAGGGATTGCGCAGCTCCAGCTGGCGACCCTTGTCCACGTACACCATATCCCAGTCCACTATATAGGCACGGTTGCGCGAGGCGAGCAGATGCTGGATGGCGCGGCTGCGCCCGTAGGCGCGGGTGTTATCGGGTGCGGTAGTGGTGGCGTTTTGAATTTCTTCATCGGTGACGATGCGCTTCATCAGCCCCGCCTCCACCAGCCCATAGTACAGCCCGCGTGAGGGGTCGGTGTTGTGGTACTCCATGTCCAGACTGAACATGATGTCGTCGTGCCAGCTCAAGCCCTCTTGCTGGCGGAAGGCGTCCAGCAGTT
>Ga0101941_1000343_pt1 | contig 89981 bp, 89 predicted proteins | sample DewCreD2012metaG_3_FD_75242 | JGI IMG/M metagenome (GOLD analysis project Ga0101941, IMG submission 75242) | Hot spring sediment bacterial and archeal communities from British Columbia, Canada, to study Microbial Dark Matter (Phase II) - Dewar... ... | reverse complement strand
ACTCCACCTGGACGACGAGGTCGACCGCCCCCATGTCGATCCCGAGCTCGAGGGAGCTGGTCGCCACGATCGCCCGGAGCCTCCCCGCCTTGAGCAGGTCCTCCACCTCGAGCCGCTGCTCCCGGGCGAGGGAGCCGTGGTGGGCGCGCGCCACCTCCTCCCCGGCCAGGTCGTTGAGGCGGGCCGCGAGGCGCTCGGCCAGGCGGCGGGCGTTCGCGAACACGATCGTGGAGCGGTGCCGGCGGATGAGCTCGAGGAGCCGGGGGTAGACGGCCGGCCAGACGCTCCGTCGCTCCGGCGGGGAGACGCCGTCGGGCGGCGTCGGCACCTGGACGGCGGAGAGGTCGGCCAGGTCCTCGACGGGCACGACCACCTCGATCTCGAGGGGCTTGCGATGGCCGGCGTCCACGACCGTCACCGGTCGCCACCCCTCGTCGGTCCGGCCCCCGAGGAACCGGGCCACCTCGTCGAGGGGGAGCTGGGTCGCGGAGAGGCCGATCCGCTGCGGGGGTCGGCGCGCGATCGCCTCGAGCCGCTCGAGCGAGAGCGCGAGGTGGGCGCCCCGCTTGTTCCCCGCGAGCGCGTGGATCTCGTCCACGATCACCCACCGGACGCTCCGGAGCGCCTCCCGGGCCGAGGAGGTGAGCATGAGGTACAGGGACTCCGGGGTCGTGATCATGACGTCGGGGGGACGGCGGAGCAGGGCCCGGCGCTCCTCGGGCGGGGTGTCGCCGGTCCGGATCGCGACCGACGGCACGTGGGGGAGGGGTGAGTCCAGCCGCTCCGCGGCGTGGCGGATCCCGGCGAGCGGCGCGCGGAGGTTCTTCTCGACGTCCACGGCGAGGGCGCGGAGCGGCGAGACGTAGAGGACCCGGCAGCGCTGGCGCGGGTCCGGGGCTGGCTCGCCCGCCAGGCGGTCGATGGCCCAGAGGAACGCTGCCAGGGTCTTCCCCGACCCGGTGGGGGCCAGGATCAGCGTGTGCTCGCCCCGCGCGATGGCGGGCCAGCCCCTCGCCTGGGCCGCGGTGGGGGCCTCGAAGGTCGCGGCGAACCAGTCCCGGACCGGCCGGGAGAAGGGATCCAGAGGGGAGGCCTCGCCCACGCCACCACGCTACCTCGGACCGCCGACGGTGCGGCCCGCCGGTACGATGCACGCCGTGGCAACGCCGGGCCGGACCCTCCTCGCACTGTTCGTCGCCGCCCTCGCGCCGCTCGGCGGGCGGGGCGCCGCGCTCCGGCAGGCCGTGACCTCCGGCGAGGCGCGGGACCTCGTGGTGCTCTCGGGCTCGGTCCTCGTGCCCCGAGGCTCGAGCGCGGGGACGGTGGTCGTGCTCCACGGGCGGACGAGGGTGGAGGGCGTGGTGCGGGAGGACGTGGTGGTGCTCGACGGCCGCGCCGTGGTCCTGGGGCAGGTGAGCGGGAGCGTGGTGGTGGTGCGGGGGAGCGTGGCGCTCGGCCCGGGCGCGCAGGTCGGGGGCGACGTGCTGGCGGGGGACGCGGTCCGGGTCGAGCCCGGCGCGGCGGTCGAGGGCCGCGTGCGGCAGGGGGTCGCCTTCCTCCTCCGCTGGCCCGGACGGGCGCTCGGTCCGTTCCTGACCTGGGCCGCGGTCACGGCCTCGACGCTCCTGCTCGGGCTCCTGTCCCTGTGGCTCGCTCCCCGGGCGGCCGAGGCGGTCGCGGAGGCGGCCCGGACGGCGCCCTGGCCCTCTGCCGTCTGGGGCGCGCTCCTCGTGGCGTCCCTGCCCGTCGGGGGGCTCCTCCTCCTGGCCTCGGTGCTGGGGCTCCCGGCGGGGCTCGCGCTGCTGCTCGGGCTCGCCCTCCTGCTCTCGCTCGGTTACGCCTGGACCGCCTACACCGTGGGCCGGCTCCTCGTGCGCCCACCGCGGAGCCGGGTGCTCTCGCTCCTCGCCGGGTGGGGGACCGTTCGGGCCGTGGCGCTCGTGCCGGCCCTGGGCGCCCCGACGTGGCTCCTCGGGGCGGCGTTCGGTGTCGGGGCGGCGACGGTGGCGACGTGGCGGGCGCGACGGGGCGGGGCGGCTCGCCGCCGGGGCGGCCGCCACCGCGAGGGTGCCCACCGGTTCGCCGAGCTCCACGAGGCGGAGGGGATCTGAGCCTCGCGCCGCGCCCCCGGGCTGTGCTATAGGTCGGGGGTGGTCGAGTTCTCCGCCTCCCCCGCGAGGGTCGAAGCGCTCAGGGCCGTCCCCCTCTTCGCCGAGCTCTCCGACGACGCGCTCGGCCGGCTGGCCGGGGTCGCCACCGAGGTCGAGGTGCCCGCCGGCTTCGTCCTCGTGAAGGCGGGGGACGACGCGAGCGGGATGTTCGTGCTCCAGGAGGGGTCCGCGGTGGTGGAGCTGCCCGGCGGGCACGTGGTCCGCCTCGGGCCGGGCGAGTTCTTCGGCGAGCTCGCGCTCGTCGTCGACGGGCTCCACCGCACCGCCCGCGTCCGGGCCGAGACGCCCGTGCGCTGCTTGGCCATCGCACGTGCGGACGTGACCCGGCTCCTGGAGGAAGAGCCCGGGGTGGCGCTCGGGATGCTCCGGGTCCTGGCCCGACGGCTCGCCGAGCGGGACTGAGCGGCTCGGCCCGCCGGGGACCTGGCCTCAACGGCGGGCCCGCAGCACGATCCCGAGCACAGCCCCGCCACGGGCCCGGTCGCCCTCGCGTCCCAGGGCTCCCCTCGGTCGCCGCTCCGTCTATCCTTACGGTTCGTGAGGCCGGTCGACCGGTCCCTCGGGGCGATCGAGATCGTCCGCCCCACCTGCTTCGTGTGCGGCCGCACGACCTACGATCCCGGGCGAGGCGAGGGGACGTGGGCCCGGGCGGTCGCCGGCGGGCGGCAGGTGCTGGTCTGCCCGCCGTGCCAGCGGGAGCGGCCGGGGTGGGCGGCCCGGGTCGACCGGTGCGAGCGCTGCGGGAGCACGCGGCTCTCCGCGACGCTCGGTGAGGTCGTGTGCCGCTCGTGCGGCCAGGTGACGGGCGCTTAGCTCAGCGGGGAGAGCGCCGCCCTTACAAGGCGGAGGTCGGAGGTTCGAGCCCTCCAGCGCCCACGGGTCCAGATCGGACGCGCACCCTCACGCATGCACGGGGCGCCGGTGAGCGACGCTCGCCCGAGGAGGTCCGCGCCCGGCTCCTCGGGCCGTGTCCGAGGTCGCGGGTCGCGTAAACTGGGCGCGTGCCCGACAGCTACGGGAAGCGCCAGCGGAGGAACGTGAAGGCGAGGAAGGCGGCGGCCAAGGAGCAGCGCCGCCTCGCCAGGCACGAGCGGCGGAGCGCGCGCGCCGCGGGGCTCCACGTGGATCCCCCGGGCGTCGGGCAGGACGACGAGGACGTCCGGTTCCCCTCGGAGGAGGGCCCCGAGGCGTCCGGCGCCTAGGGCACCCCGGTCGGCCGACCGGCCGCCCCCGCCGCGTCGGTGGGCGCCCCACGCAGCTCCCTCCGGAGGAGCGCCACGTAGACCCCCACGGCCACGCCGGCGAACAGGAACCACTGCACCGCGTAGGACAGGTGGGGCCCCTCGGTGAGCTCGGGGGGCGGCGCCGGGCGGGGGAGGGGGCCCGGGGGCGGCTCCTGTCGGCGGAGCTCGAGGTACAGGGGGAGCAGGGCGTAGGGGAGACGGCGGGAGAGCGCGGTCAGGCTCACCCGGTCCATGCGGGTCCCGGCGAGGGCGGCGGGATCCTCGCTCTCCGGCGGCAGCAGGATCCCCTCGACCCGGACCTCGCCCGCGGGGGGCGCCGCGCGGTCCACCGGAGCCTCCTCGACGTCGAGGGGGACCCACCCGCGGTCCACGACGAGGGCCCGCCCGTCTGGGAGCAGCAGCGGGGTGAGCACGTGGCTCCCCGGCCGCCCGTCGAGGGCCCGGCCGAACAGCAGGACCTCATGGCGGGGGTCGTAGCGGCCCTCCGCCCACGCCCGCCGGTAGGAGGCGGCGACCGGGCCGCCCTCGGGGCCGAGGAGACGTCCGACCGGCTCGACGGGCATCGCCTCCCGGGCGCGGACGAGCGCGTTGAAGGCCCGGCGCTGTTCGAGGCGGTCGAGCTGCCAGAACCCGAGACGGACGCAGGTGGCGGCCACCACGACGGCCGCGACGTGGAGGAGGAGCACCCGGCGCGCGACCAACCGTCCCACGCCTCGAGCGTAGCCGCCCGGCGCGGGACGGCGCCTTCCCCGGACCTCGCCGTGGGACGCGCCGTCCCGGAGCGGCTCCGCGGTGCCGCTTCAGGCCACCGGCCCGGCCCCCGGGCCCTTGTGCTCCTGGATCGTGTTCCCGCCGTCTACCACGATGCTCTGGCCGGTCACGTAGCTCGCCCCCTCCGAGGCGAGGAACGCGATCGCCTCGGCCACCTCCTCAGGCCTGCCGGGGCGCCCGATCGGCGTGTGCCGCCCGGCCTCGAGCTCGTCGGGGGTCGAGGAACCGGTGGCGATCCACCCCGGCGCCACGCAGTTCACCGTGACGCCCCGGGCCGCGACCTCGAGCGCGAGGCCCCGGGTCATGCCCTCGAGGGCCGCCTTCGCGGCCCCGTAGGCCGCCGAGCCCGGGATGGCCACGAGCGGGCCGGTGACCGAGGAGACGTTCACGATCCGCCCGTACCCCCGATCGAGCATCGCGGGGAGCACCGCCCGCGTGAGGTTGAAGGCCGTCGTCAGGTTCATCGCGAGGTCGCGTTCCCAGTCCGTCGGCTCGAGCTCCTCGAACCGGCGGGCCTCGGCGTGGAGCCCCACCCGGGTCATCCCCGCGTTGTTCACGAGCACGTCGATCCGGCCGAAGCGGGCGAGGGCGGCCTCGGCCAGGCGCCGCGCCTGCCCCGGGTCGGTGAGGTCGGCCACGACGGCCAGGACCTCAGCGCCGGCGGCCTCGAGCTCGGCCGCGCGATCGTGGATCCTCTCGGTGGTGGAGGTGATCGCGAGCCGCGCCCCCTCTCGGCCCAACAGACGGGCGGCGGCGAAGCCGATCCCGGTGGGGCTCCCGGCCCCGCTCACGACCGCCGTCCGCCCTCGGAACCGCCCGGCGGCGTCAGCGGTCATGGCGTCACCTCCGCCTCGATCCACGCGAGGTAGTCGGCGGCGCCCCCGGCGACGGGGACCGCGGTGATCTCGGGGACCTCGTAGGGGTGGAGGGCGCGGATCGCCCGCTCGAGCGATGGGTACGCCGCGGCGGTGGTCTTGGCGATCAGCAGGAACTCCTCGGCCCGCTCCACCGCGCCCCGCCAGCGGTACGTGCTCGCGACGGGCCCCAGCACCTGCACGCACGCCGCGCGCCGGTCCTCGACGAGGCGGGCCGCGATGGCCTCCGCCCGGTCCCGGGTGTCGACGGCGCAGAGCACCTGGACGCAGTCCTCCATGCGCACCTCCTCTCCCGCCGCGGTCCTGCCGGGCCGCGCGGCCGGAGCCTACCCGAGGAGCGGTTGCGGAGCGGGCCGCGGTACGGCCATACTATCTCGACGTCGAGATTCATCCCGGGCCGCCGGCGGGCCCGGGTTCGGAGGGCACGGTGGCGCAGCGGAGGGGACCCGGGGCCAGGATCGCCGTCGACATCGGCGGCACGTTCACCGACCTCGTGCTGCTGCGCGGGGACCGCGTGGCGGCCAACGCCAAGGTCCTGACCACCCCCGCGGACCCCTCCCTGGCCGTGGAGGAGGGGATCGCCCGGCTCCTCGAGCTGGTCCCGCCCGAGGAGGTCCGCGAGGTCGTCCACGGGACCACGCTGGTCGCGAACGCGCTGATCGAGCGGAAGGGGGCCCGGACCGCGCTCGTCGCGACCCGGGGCTTCCGCGATGCGATGATCATCCGCCGCGAGCTCCGCTACGACCTCTACGACCTGTTCCTCGAGATGCCCGAGCCCCTCGTGCCCCGCCGGCTCGCGTTCGAGGTCACCGAGCGCGTGCTCGCGGACGGCACCGTCGACGTGCCGCTCGACGAGGCCGAGGTCCGCCGCCTCGCGCGCCGCCTCGTGCGGGCCGGCGTGGAGGCCGTGGCGGTGGCGCTCCTCCACTCCTACCGCAACCCCGACCACGAGCGGCAGGTGGCCCGGGTCCTCGCGGAGGAGGCGCCGGGCCTGTACGTGTCGCTCTCCTCCGAGGTCTCCCCGGAGCTCGGGGAGTTCGCCCGCACCTCCACGACCGAGGCCAACGCCTACGTGCTGCCGCTGATCGACCGCTACCTCGAGACCCTCGAGAAGCGCTGCCGGGAGCTCGGCCTGCGCGGGCCGCTGCGGATCATGCTCTCCACCGGCGGCGGGGGGATCGCCGGGGTGGAGACCGCCCGCCGGTTCCCGGTCAGGCTCCTCGAGTCCGGCCCCGCCGCGGGCGCGGTCTCCGCGGGGTTCTGGGGGGCGAAGGCCGGCAGGCGGGACGTGCTCGCCTTCGACATGGGGGGGACCACCGCGAAGGCCTGCCTGATCGAGCGGGGGATGCCGATGGTGGCCCGGGAGTTCGAGGCGGCCCGGGTGTACCGGTTCGCCAGGGGCAGCGGGCTCCCGATCCGGGTCCCGGTCGTGGACCTGATCGAGATCGGGGCGGGGGGCGGCTCGATCGCCCGGGTGGGGCCGTTCGGGCTCCCCAAGGTGGGACCGGACTCGACCGGCGCCGACCCCGGCCCGGCCTGCTACGGGCGCGGCGGGACCCACCCCACCGTGACCGACGCCGATCTCGTCCTCGGCTACCTGAACCCCGACTTCTTCCTGGGGGGCGAGATGCGGCTCGACGCGCGGGCCGCCCGGGAGGCGCTCGGGGCGCTCGGGCGGGGGCTCGGCCTGGGCGTCGAGGAGGCCGCGGCGGCCGTGCACCGGGTCGTGAACGAGAACATGGCGAGCGCGGCCCGGATGCACGCGATCGAGCGGGGTCGGGACCTGCGGCGGTTCTCGTTGGTCGCGACCGGGGGCGCGGGGCCGGTCCACGCCTGGGGGGTGGCGCGGAACCTCGGGATCCGCCGCCTCGTCTTCCCGCCCTCGGCCGGGGTCGCCTCGGCCTTCGGGATGCTCACGGCGGCCCCCGGCTTCGAGCTCGCGCGGAGCCTGCCGGCGGCCCTGTCCGAGACCCGCTGGGGGGCGGTGCGGCGGGCCCTGGCGGAGCTCGTCCGGGAGGGGACCCGCCAGCTCGTGGCCACCGGGGTGCCCAGGGGGGAGGTGCGGGTGGAGCTCGCCGCCGACGTCCGCCACCGGGGCCAGGGGGAGGCGATCACGGTCGAGCTCGGGGAGGCTCTCGACCGCGACCCCGCGCGCCAGGTGGAGGAGGCCTTCGACGCGGCCTACGTCGGGCTCTACGGGAGGCGCCCGCCGGGGGTGGAGCCCGAGGTGATGACGTGGCGGGTCCGGCTGCTCGGCCCGACGCCCCGGACCCTCGTCCGGGCCCGGCCGGCGGCCGGCCCCGCCCGCAAGGGGCGGCGGCCGGTGTGGTTCGCCGAGGCCGGCCGGTACGTGGAGACGGCGGTCTACGACCGCTACCGGCTCGGGCCCGGGGACTCCTTCCGGGGCCCGGCGGTGGTCGAGGAGCGGGAGTCGACCGTGGTCGTGGGGCCCGGGGCGCGGGCGGCCGTGGACCCGGCCGGGAACCTCGTGGCGGAGGTGGGCTGAGATGGCCGGGCGGCGCTCGCGGCTGGACCCGGTGACCCTGGAGATCCTCTGGAGCCGCCTGATCGCGGTGACCAACGAGCAGGCCGCGGCCCTCCAGCGGACCTCGTTCACCCCGATCGTGCGGGAGTCGGGGGACCTCTCCGCGGCGGTGTTCGATCGGCGGGGGCGGATGCTGGCCCAGGCGGTCACCGGCACCCCCGGCCACATCAACTCCCTCGCCACCTCGATGCACCATTTCCTCGCCGCGTTCCCGCCGGAGACCCTCCGCCCCGGGGACGTGCTGATCACGAACGACCCCTGGAAGACCTCCGGGCAGCTCAACGACCTCTCGGTGGTGACCCCGGTGTTCCGCAAGGGGCGCCTCGTGGGGTTCTTCGGGAACACCTGCCACGCGATGGACATCGGGGGCCGGGGGCTCTCCGCCGACGCCACCGAGGTGTTCGAGGAGGGCCTCTACATCCCGATCACCAAGCTCTACGACCGGGGGCGGGAGAACGAGGAGCTGCTCAGGATCCTCGCGGGGAACGTCCGCGCGCCCTACGAGGTCCTCGGCGACGTCCACGCCCAGGTGGCGGGGAACCGGGTAGGGGCCGAGCGGCTCCTCGCCTACCTCGACGACTTCGGCCTCCCCGACCTCGAGGAGCTCGGCGAGGAGATCTGCGACCGTTCGGAGCGCGCGCTCCGGGAGGCGATCGCCGCGCTCCCCGACGGCGACTACTCCCACACGATCCACACCGACGGGATCGACGAGCCCGTGACGATCGCCTGCACCGTGAAGGTGCGGGGGGACGAGATCACCGTGGACTACGCCGGCAGCTCCCCCCAGATCGAGCGGGGGATGAACGTCGTGCTGAACTACACCGCGGCCTACACGAGCTACGCGATCAAGTGCGCGATCTCGCCCGAGGTGCCCCACAACGACGGCAGTTTCCGGCCGGTCACGACCGTCGCCCCGGAGGGGTCGATCCTGAACCCCCGGTACCCGGCGGCGGTCGCCGCCCGCCACATCGTCGGCCACTTCCTCCCCCACGCGGTGTTCGGCGCGCTCGTGCAGGTGATCCCGGACCGGGTGCTCGCCGAGGGCGCGGGGAACATCTGGCTCACGACGGTGCGGGGCGCCGGGCGGGACCGGTTCATCACGGTGTTCTTCGCCGCCGGCGGGACCGGCGCCCGCCCCACCAAGGACGGGATCTCCGCCACCTCGTTCCCCTCGGGGATCGCCACCGCGCCGGTGGAGGTGATCGAGGCGACCTCGCCGCTCGTGTTCCGCCGGAAGGAGCTCCGGCGCGACTCGGGCGGCCCCGGCCGCTTCCGGGGCGGCCTGGGGCAGACGATCGAGGTCGAGGTGCGGACGGGGGAGCCCTACGTCGTCTCCTCCCTCGCCGACCGGATGCGGTTCGCCGCCCAGGGCTACCTGGGGGGCGGGCCCGGCGCCCCCGGCGCGTTCCGGACCTCCGAGGGCGGGCGGCACAACCCCAAGCTCTCGACCAGGCTCCCGGCCGGGACCCGGTTCACGCTGGAGCTCCCGGGGGGCGGGGGGTTCCACGACCCCCTCACCCGCGACCCCGAGGCCGTGGCCCGCGACGTGGCCGAGGGGCTGGTCTCGCCGGCCGCCGCCTGGCGCGACTACGGGGTGCGGGTCACCGCGACGGGGAGGGTCGTGGGCCTCGACCCGCGCCGACGGTCGTCAGCGGGCCGGACCGAGAGGTGATGGGAGCTCCCGCAGCGAACGAGCGGTGCCTCAGGAGTGCACGTAGAGGCTATCTGGCCGAGCCTCTCCGTGGCCCGCGCCGCCGCCGAGGTTGTGCCAAGTGGAGTGCACATCGGACATCGCGTCCGGCCAGTTCCCCTCGTCGCTGGGCCGACGAACCTTGATGCAGCCCTGGGAGTAGTAGTCGTTCGTGCCCGAGCTGGCTCCCGAGTAGGCCGGTGTACTGTCCCAGCATTGAAGGTCGTCGGGATCGCTCGTGCAATACTGGCCGTTGTTCGGTTTCTCTTCCGTATGGATGAAGAGTTCCGTCCGCAACGTCCCGTCCGAACACCTCTTGTCCTGGAGGTGCCATACCCGTCCGAAGATCGACGAGCCCGTGTACTGGTTCACGTGGCCGATAGGCTGTGGCGCGTTGCTGCCGTCGGCGAGATCGTACCAGCCGTTGGGGAGCCAACCGGCGTTCCGGAGGCACGCGTTCGTCGAAGTGCCCGATCCAGCTCGCCATTCGACCGATCGGTTGCATCGACCGTACTGATCCGTGTACCACCAGCGGAGGGTCGAGTTGATGTTGGTCCCCTTCACGAACTCGAAGTAGTGACATGAGCGCTGCGCTTGCGCGGCCGGGGCAGGCGCGACCAGCACCGCCGCGCCGAGGGTGAAGCCGCCAGGAGCCGCTTAGCCACCGGAGACGACCTCCGGGGTTGGGCGACTGGGGTTGTAGATCGGATGGAAGAGGCGGTCGGTCACCGGGGGGCCTTGCGTGCAGCGGGCGGTCGCGAGGTCGCAGTCGAGGTAGGCGTACACGGTGGCTCCGGCCTCGCCTTTGCCGCGCAAGGGCGCCAGCGCGATGACGCGTGAGCCCGGCGGATCCAGCAATTGGGGCTCGGCGATGCCCATAGGGAAGATCTGGACGGGGAAGGAGAGGACTTCGGAGAGTTCGAGCCCTGCTCCCGTCACTCGGAACAGCGTGAGGGCGGTCGAGGCGTCAGGTCGAGAGGCAACGGCCGCGACGAGATCCCCCGACCAGGAACCCGCGTACATCAGATCGACGATGGGAGGCCCTTGAGCCGGGCGGATCTGGGCGAGCTCGAGGTGTGCAAGTTCTCCACCTGTGGCGACATCGAGGAGCTCGATCGACCGCCGGTCGTAGGCGAAGAGGAGGGCTCGTGTCCCATCCGGGGAGATCGCGATGATCCGTGCGTGGGGCGCCAGGACGCGAGCGTGACCCGGGCCGTCGACGGCGACGACATCGAGCTCCTCCCCTTCGCCGACCCGGTAGACGAGGAGGGAACCTCCCGCCCACCCGTAGACGATGTAGTGGGCGGCCTCCGTGGTCCACGCTTCGGCTGGCGACCCGAGCGAGGGGCGAACGACCACGTGGCCGCGGTAGACAACATTCGCCCGGTAGTCGCGTTCGGATCCCTCCACGTACGCTATCGGTCCATCGGCACGCCAAGCGACCGAGTAGGCACCGTCGGCGAGGGTGGTATCGTCGCCGGTCTCGAGATCGATGAGACGGATAGACGGCGTCCCCACTGGTTCGCCGGGCTCGACGCCGAGTTGGGACCAGGACTTCTGCGGATCGAAGGGGATGAGGTCGGTCCACGCGTTGTAGGCGATGAACCTCTCGTCGGGAGAGGGGACCGCGGCGGGGGCGAGGTAGCTCGAGAACGCGGGCCCGACCTCGTGATCGAGCGCGATCGTACCGTCTCGGGGGTGGACCACCGCGTCATCCGTGACGAAGGGGAAGGGTGGCGTCGGCGATCCGCCCTGAAGAACCGTGACCTCCGCGTCTGCGCCCGGCTGAAGGTTCCTCGTGGGCTCTCCGACCGCTCGGTCGCCGGTGCGACCGCAGGCGGCGAGGGCGACGGCGAGCAACGCGGCCGCCAGGCGGACCATGGCTCGCCGGTGAGCGGCTCTCGATCCGCGGCCGTGGCTCGCCATCGTCATGGTGGACGCGTCCGACGAGGACGCCGAAACGCGAGCGATCGGCGTCACCACGCGTGGGAGACCGACCATGACTACCACCCCCTCGCCTCGATCCGCCGTCACGCCTGCGACCGGCACGACCGTACCTGAGTCCCGCGGGGGGGGGGGCAAGGCCCTCTTCGGGGGACATCGCTCTCCCCCATCCGGCGGGCCGCAGTAGGTCCCGCGCTATGCGACTGGCTTTAGGTACGGGGGGTTCCACGACCCCCTCAGTCGGGACCCCGAGGCCGTGGCCCGCGACGTGGCCGAGGGCCTGGTCTCGCCGGCCGCCGCCTGGCGCGACTACGGGGTGCGGGTCACCGCGACGGGGAGGGTCGTGGGCCTCGACCCGCGCCGGGGCGGGGCGGCGTCCGGGGCGGACCGGGGGGCCTCCCGGACGGGGCGGCGGGCCTCGGGGCGGGGGGCGAGCCCGCGGACCAGCAGCAGGAAGACCACGGCCGCGCCGGTCGCGACGTAGGTCCACCACATCGCCGGCCGGACCGTGTCGGTCCCGGCGAGGAGGCCGTGGAGGAGGGCGGCGGTGAAGGCCGGCACGGCCAGGAGGTGGGTCGCCCGCCACCCCGAGGTGCCGATCCGCCGGCGGAGGTAGGAGGCGGCCGTCACGACGACGGCGGCGTCCATCGCGAGGATCCCGAGGGCGAGGGCCGCAGGCCGGTACCTCGCCCGGAAGGGGACCACGAGGTCGAGCAGCTCGAACCCGACGACGCGGTCGAGGAGCAGGCCGCCCAGGTGCACGGCGAGGAGCCCGAGCCCCACCGCGCCCGCCGCCTGGTGTAACGCGGCGGCCGACGCCTTGGCCACCCGGCGGCCGAAGGGGGCGGTGGTGGCGGCGAGCCCGCCGGCCACCGAGAGGAACAGCATGAGGTAGGAGCCGATCCCGGCGGCCCGGAGCACCACCCAGACCGTCGTGTCGTCGAGGCCGATCACGCGGCGGGCTCCATGCTGAGCGTGACCGAGCCGCCGGCGACGATCGCCGCCGGGAACCGGGCGGTGGCCGCCGGTCCCTCGAGGAGGGCCCAGGTCGCTCGGATCTCCGCCTCGGCGCAGGTCGGGGCCCGGGCCGTGGCCTGGACCGTGGGCGCCGCCGACGGCAGCCCCGTGCGGGGGTCGATGACGTGGTGGAGGCCCTCCCCCCAGGCCCGCCGGGAGACCGACGAGGTGGCCAGGGCGCCGCGCTCGAGCACGAGCCGGAGGAGCTCGTGGCCGGGCCGGCCGGGGTCCTCGACGGCGATCGGCAGCGCCGGGGCCTCGCCCGCCGCGCGGAGGTCGCCGCCCGCGTCCACCAGGACCCAGGGCAGCCCCGCCGCGAGCGCCCGCTCCGCCGCGGGGTCGACGGTCCAGCCCTTCGCGATGCCCCCGAGGGCGAGCGCCACCCCGGGCGACGGTCGGAGCCCGGCGAGGAGCCGGGAGAACCGCCGCTCCTCGCGGGCGAAGGTCCCCCGCACACACGCCACCGCCCGCCGGAGGCGGGGGGCGGGGGCGTCGGCGACGACCGTGACCTCGGTGCCCATCGAGAGGAACGTCTCCCGCCGCATCACGACCCCCGGGTGGAGGTCACGGGCGGGGCGCCGCCCGCCGCGGGCACCACGACGTAGCGGACCGGGACCGCCCCGCGGTCCGGCTCCTCGTGCACCACGATCCGCCGGACGATGCGGCGGATCACCACCGCCCGGCGCGCCTCGGGCGCGCGCGGCGGCTCGGGGGAGGGGGCGGGGGCCGCGGTGGGCACGAGGAACGCGACGAGCCCCGCCGCCGACGCCCAGGCCCGGATGGCCCGCAGCGAGCGTCGGGGACGACGCGCCGCACGCTCGTCAGCGATCCCCGTGCTCCTCCTCGGAGCCCGCCCCAGGATCCGTCCTCGTGGTCGTCGTGCCCCTCGTCGTCGCGCCCGTCGTCGTCGTGGTCCTCGTACCCCTCGCCGGAGGGGGTCGAGGGGCCCGCCTGGGGGAGCGCGATCACCCGGACGGCGCCCCCGGACGGGGGGTGGCCCTCCGGTGCACCGTCACGGTCCGCCGGACCTCCCGCACCACGGGCTCCGCACCGGTGGATCCCTCGGGGACGGTCCCGGTGACCCGGCCGGCGAGCGCCCGCCCCCCGCGAGGAGCGCCGCGGCCACGAGCCCCGCGAGGATCATCGCCGCGCGCTTCGTCATCGTTCCCTCCGTCGTACCTGCGGTGCCCGCAGCGTAGCCAGCGGAGGGTGAAGCCCTGGCGAGGGGTCGGTTATGGCTCGGTTAAGAGCACGCCCGGGCCCCTCGGGCCGGCGGCCGTCGCGGCACCCCGCCTGGGGCCGTTGGATGGTACCCTACGTACATCATGCGCAAGACGAGCGTGTACCTGTCGGAGGAGGAGTGGGAGGCGCTCCGCCGGACCGCGGCCGAGACCGGCCGGTCCCGTTCCGAGCTGATCCGCGAGGGCATCCGCCGTGTCACGGTCCGGCGGGCGCGGCGCTTCAGGAGCCTGGGGATGGGCGAGGGCACGGGCGAGCCGATCGGTCGACGGGCCGAGGAGATCCTCCGCGCGACCCTGGGGCCGCGCGGGTGACCATCGTCGTCGACGCGGGACCCCTCTACAGCCAGGCGGACCGACGGGACCCGGACCACGAGGCGGTGGCGGACGTCCTCCGCAGGGCGCGGGAGCCCCTCGTCGTCCCGGCCTTCTGCGCCGCCGAGGCCGACTTCCTGATCCTCACCCGTCTGGGGGTGGAGGTCGAGCTCGCCTTCCTCGAGGACCTCGCGTCCGGCGCTTTCCAGGTCGAGGGCCTGACGACCTCGGAGCTCCGGGCCGCCGCGGACCTCGCTCGACGGCACCGCGACCTGGAGCTCGGCCTCGCGGACGCCTCCATCGTGGTGCTCGCCGCGCGGTTCCGGACGCGGCGTCTGCTCACGTTCGACGAGCGCGCGTTCCGGGCGGTCGCCCCGCTCCAGGGCGGCAGGTTCACGCTCCTGCCGGCCGACGCGTGAACGGGGCCCTTACCCGACCGGCTCCAGGTAGGGGCGGAGGTCCTCCAGGGCGTCGAGGCGCCGGTCGAGCTCGCGGGCCTCGTCGTCGGAGAGGTCGGGCTGGGGGGCGCGACACCGGCCCCCGGGGAGGCCGCGCCGCCGGCAGAGGTGCTTGATCGCGCCCAGGTAGGGGAGCCCGGCCAGGGCGGCCTGGAGGCGGGTCAGGGTCCGCTGGCGCCGGGCGGCCTCCTCGAGCCGCCCCGCCCGCCAGGCCTCGTACAGCCCCACCACGAGCTCCGGGCAGGCGCTCGCGATCGCCGAGACCGCCCCCCGGGCCCCCACGACGAGCGCGGGGAGCACGACCGCGTTGTTCCCCGCGTAGACCTCGACGGCGGGCTCGGCGGCGAGGTACCGCCCGATCCGCCCCACCGAGTCGCCGGTGTCCTTCACCCCGAAGACGTTCTCCACCTCCCGCACGAGGCGCACCACCGTCTCGACCCCCACCGAGTACCCGACCCGCTCGGGGTTCTCGTAGATGTAGTGGCCCATCCCCGGGGCGGCCTCGGCGATGGCCCGGAAGTGCCGGAGGAGATCGGGCCCCTGGTAGGCGAAGAAGTAGGGGGCCACGGACGCCTCGGCCCGCACCCCGAGGGAGGCGGCGTGCCGGGCGAGGTCGCACGCCGTGGGGGTGTCGGCCGCCCCGCAGTGGGCGAGGACCGGGACCCGGCCGCCGAGGTGCTCCAGGGCGAAGGCCAGCGCCTCCTTCCGCTCCGGGGGCGTCATCAGGATGCCCTCGCCGGCCGTCCCCAAGAGGAACAGGCCGTGCACGCCCCGTTCGGCCTGGAGGTCGAGGAGCGTGGCCCACGCGCCTCGGTCCACCTGGCCGTCGGAGCGGAACGGCGTCACGAGCGAGGAGATCACCCCGGCGGGCGCCCGCCGCGGGTCGGTGCGGGCCGCCCCCACCTCGGTCCCCGTCGCACCCACCTCGGTCCTCGTCGCACCCACCTCGGTCCCCGTCGCACCCACCTCGGTCCGCGTCGCGCCGCCGGGCGTCCCGTCCACGGCGGAACTACTTCGGCGCGAACAGGTCGAGGATCCGCTCGACCTGATGGGGTGCGGCCGGGCGGAGCAGCGGCACCTGGACCCCCGCGTCCCGGTACCGTTGGACCCGCGCCACCACCTCGTCCGGCGTGCCCGACGCGGTGAGGTTCTCCACGTAGTCGTCGGGGACGGCCTCGATCAGCGCCTGCTTCCCGCCGCGGCGCCAGGCCTCCTCGAAGATCGGGATGTCCTCCTCCCGCATCCACGGCTCGCCCACGGCCTTCTTGGGCTTGACGATGAACGGGAGCTGGATCGGGTCGAGCTTGCTCGCCACCTCCCAGCGCACGGCGTCGAGGGCCTTCCGGTGGTCGTCCTCGACCGACGTGTTGATGATCTGCCAGACCTGGAACGTCGACCAGTCCCGCCCCGCCTCCTCGCAGGCCTCCCGGACGATCCCGATCGCGTTCGCGGTGTACTCGGGGGAGCAGGTGGCGTTGAGGAGGACGCCGTCCCCGATCCGGCCGGCGATCTCGAGCCCCTTCCTGCTGGTCGCCGGGATGAAGAGCGGGACGTAGGTCCGGGTGGGCGTGAAGCTGACCTTGACCCCGTCGAAGTTCACGTGCTCGCCGTGGTAGGAAACCTCCTCGCCGGTGAGGATCAGCCGGATGGCCTCGACCCACTCGACCAGGCTCCGGGCGGGGTCGGCCCGGTGGAGCCCGTGGCGCTTCGCGTGCGTGTGCGTGCAGGCGCCGGGTGCCATCATCATCCTGCCGCCGGTGAGCTCGTCGAGGGCGGCGAGGGTCTGGGCCATCACGAGCGGGGTCCGCAGGCGCACGATCTGCGTGCAGCCCAGGGTCATCCGCTCGGTGCCCAGCCCGATCGTGGCGAGGGAGGTGACCGAGTCCCGCACCAGTTCGATCGTCTCGGAGAAGAAGCCGACCTCGAAGCCGCGCTCCTCGGCCTGGCGGAAGGCCGCGGCGAGGTCGCGGGGGGTCATGGTCGGGTCGTAGCCGGCGGCGAAGCCGATGCGCTCCATCACCTCGTCCCCTGGTCGACGGCCCGGCCCCCCGGGGAGGGCGAGCCGTCGCGGAGGCGCCGGCGACGCGGCCCCAGGCCCGGCCGGGAGCGGATATATCTTAAGCTTTAGATACCTGAGGAGGGCGCCCGGCGTCAAGCCCAGGAGGGGATCGGATGGCGGAGAACAGGCGGCAGGACCACGTCGACCACATCGTGCGGCAGTGGAACCGCGAGCGGCCCGACCTCGACGTCTCGCCGATGACCGTGATCGCCCGCATGTCGCGGCTGTCCAGGTTCTTCGAGCGGAGCATCGAGGAGGTCCTGGCGCGGTACGGCCTGAACGAGTCCCAGTTCGGCGTGCTCGCCGCGCTCCGCCGCGCCGGTCCGCCCTTCTGCCTGTCGCCGACCCAGCTCTACAACTCGCTCCTGATCTCGTCGGGCGCCATGACGAACCGGCTGGAGCGCCTGACGGCGATGGGGCTCGTCGAGCGGATCCCCGACCCGAAGGACCGGCGGAGCGTCCTCGTGGCCCTCACGCCCGCCGGGAGGAAGGTCGTCGACGAGGCGCTCACCGCGCACGTCGAGAACGAGCACCGGCTCTTGGCCTCCCTCACCCAGGAGGAGCGACGGACCCTCGCCCGGTTGCTCCGGAAGCTCCTCCTGGGGTTCGAGGACGAGCGGCAGCTCGCCGCGCCGGTCGACTCGGTGCCGCTGCCCGGCTGACGGGCAGACGCCGCGCCGGGGCGGGTCCCCCTCACCGCGCGCTCCAGCCCCCGTCCACGAGGAGGTGCTGGCCGGTGATGTAGGAGGCGGCGGGGGAGGCCAGGAACACCACGGCGCCGACCACGTCCTCGGGGGTCCCCACGCGTCCGAGCGGGGTCCGCCCCTCGACCCACCGACGGTTCTCCTCCCGCTCGAGCCAGGCCGCGTTGAGGTCGGTCCGGACGTAGCCGGGGCCCACGGCGTTCACGCGGACCTCCGGCGCCCAGCGCACGGCGAGGGCCCGCGTCATCTGCACCAGGGCCGCCTTGCTCGCCTGGTAGACGGTGGAGGCGCCGGTGACGACCTCGGCGGCGAGCGAGGCGATGTGCACGATCGACCCGCCGCCGGCGGCACGCATCCTCAGGCCCACCTCCTGCGAGAGGAAGTACGCGGCGCGGACGTTCGTGGCGAGGACGAGGTCGAACTCGTCGGGGGAGAGGTCCGGCGGCTCCTTGCGGACGATGACGCCGGCGGCGTTGGCGAGCACGTGGACCCGGCCCTTCCAGGCCCACGCCCGCTCGGCCGCCGGCGCGATCTGCGCGACGTCGGCGAGGTCGGCCACGACCGGGAGGAAGTCCCGGCCCAGGTTCCGGACCTCGTCCCCGAGCGCCTCCAGGGCTTCCCGGGTCCGCGCCACCCCGACCACGTCGGCCCCGGCCCGGGCCAGGCCGAGGGCCACGGCCCGACCGATCCCGCGGCTCGCGCCGGTCACGAGGGCCACCTGCCCGCCGAGGTCGATCTCCCACACGGTCCGCCTCCTCCGCCCGGGGGCCCTAGTGTATCTTGATATCAAGATGGATTCGCCGCGGGCGGGACGGGGGGAGGCGGGGGCCCCGTGGGTCGGCCGGCGGCTCCGCCGGCGCGAGGACGAGCGGCTCCTCCGGGGGCGGGGCCGGTTCGTGGCCGACGTGTCGTTCCCCGGGCAGCTCCACGCGGCCTTCGTCCGGAGCCCCCTGGCCCACGCCCGGATCGGCGCCATCGACCCCTCGGCGGCGCTCGCCACGCCCGGCGTCGTGGCGGTGTTCACGGCGGCCGACCTGCCGCCGGGGCCCATGCCGCCGTTCCTGTGGGATGCGCCGCCCCCCCAGCTCGTGGAACGGCTCCGCCCGCTCCTCCGCCCCTGCCACCCCCCGCTCCTCCCGGCCGACCGTGCCCGGTTCGCCGGGCAGGCCCTGGCGGTGGTGGTGGGGGAGAGCCGCTACGCGGCCGAGGATGGCGCCGAGCGCGTGGCGGTGGACCTCGAGCCGCTCCCGCCGGTCCCCGACGTCGAGGCCGCCCTCCACCCCGACGCCCCCCGGCTCCACGAGGGCTGGGACGACAACGTCGCGGTTCGGTTCACGGTCCGGGCGGGGGACCCCGAGGCCGGGCTGGCCCGCGCCGCCGTGGTGGTCGAGGAGCGGTTCTGGGTCCAGCGCCAGGCCGGGCTCCCGATGGAGACCCGCGGCGCGGTGGCGGTCCACGAGGGCGGGCGGCTCACGCTGTTCTCGGCGACCCAGAACGCCCACCCCCTCCGCCGCGCGATGAGCCGGGTCTCGGGGCTCCCCGAGGAGCGGATCAGGGTGATCGCGCCCGACGTGGGCGGGGGGTTCGGGACCAAGGGGGTCCTGTACCCGGAGGACCTCATCGTGGGGCTCCTCGCGATCGGCCTCGGACGGCCGGTGAAGTGGGTCGAGGACCGGCTGGAGCACATGCAGAGCGCGATCCACGCCCGCGAGCAGACCCACCGGGTGCGGCTGGGGGTGGATGCCGAAGGCCGGATCACGGCGCTCGTGGACCGGTTCGTCGTGGACTGCGGGGCCTTCAACCCCCTCGGCCTGGTCGTCCCGTACAACACGATCGCCCACCTCCCGGGGCCCTACCGGGTCCCGGCCTTCGAGGCGGAGGGCACGGGCGTGGTGACGACGAAGGTCCCCACCGCGCCGTACCGGGGAGCCGGGCGGCCCGAGGCGGTCTTCGCCATGGAGCGGGCCCTGGAGCGGGCGGCGCGAGCGCTCGGGATGGACCCCGTCGAGCTGCGCCGGCGGAACCTCCTCCGCCCCGACGAGCTCCCCCACGACCTCGGCTTCCCCTACCGGGACGGGGAACCCGCGGTCCTCGACCCCGCCGACTACCCGGCGCTCCTCGAGGCCGCGGTGGGGCTGCTCCGGGACGAGGAGACGGCCCTCCGCGCGGAGGAGGAGGAGCGGCGGGGCCGGCTCGTGGGCACCGGGGTCGCCTGCTACGTGGAGGGGACCGGGATCGGCCCGTTCGAGGGCGCCCGCGTGGAGCTCGCCGCCGACGGGCGCGCGTCGGTCCGGACCGGGGCGTGCTCCCAGGGCCAGGGCCACGAGACCGTCTTCGCGCAGGTCTGCGCGGACGCCCTGGGGGTCGCCCCGGACCGGGTGGAGGTCACGGTGGGCGACACCGAAGGGCTCGAGCGGGGGTGGGGGACCGTGGCGAGCCGGAGCGCGGTCGTGGCCGGCAACGCCGTCGCGGCCGCGGCCCGGCGCGTGCGCGCGCGGCTCCTCCGGGCGGCCGCCGAGGCGCTCGAGGTGGCACCGGAGGACCTCGTGTTCGCCGGCGACCGGGTCGCGGTGGCGGGCGCGCCCGGCCGAGCGGCGGCCCTGGCGGAGCTCGCGGCCCGCGACCCCGAGGTCCTCCGGGCCACCGAGTACTTCGAGCCACCCCGGGTGACCTGGGCCGCGGGGGTCCACGCCGCCCGGGTCTCGGTGGACCCCGAGACCGGCGAGGTCCGGGTCCTCGCCTACGCCGTGGCCCACGACTGCGGGCCGCTCCTGAACCCCGCGATCGTAGACGGGCAGGTCCGGGGAGGGGTCGCCCAGGGGATCGCCGGGGCGCTCTACGAGGAGGTCGTCTACGACGACCAGGCGCAGCTCCTCTCCGCGACCCTCGCCGACTACCTCGTCCCGACCGCGATCGAGGTGCCACCGGTCCGCCTGGTCCACCTGGAGACGCCCTCGCCGACGAACCCGCTCGGCCTGAAGGGGCTGGGGGAGGGGGGTGCGATCCCGGGCCCCGCCGCGATCGCCAACGCGGTGGAGGATGCCCTGCGGCCCTACGGGGCGGTGGTCCGTCGGACGCCGCTCAGCCCGCCCGCGGTCCGCGCGCTGATCGAGGGGGCGGGCCGGTAGCGGCCTTCAGCGCCCGGGGGCGGTAGCCGCCCTCAGCGCCGGGCGCCGGGGAACCGCAGGTCCACCCCGCGGACCGCGGTCTCGGGCCAGCGCCGGGTCACGACCTTGGCCCGGGTGTAGAACCGCACCCCGTCCGGCCCGTGGATGTGGGCGTCGCCGAACAGCGACTGCTTCCAGCCCCCGAACGAGTAGAAGGCGAGCGGCACCGGGATCGGGACGTTGATCCCGACCATCCCCACCTCGATCTCCTCCTCGAACCGCCGCGCCGCGTGCCCGTCGCTCGTGAAGATCGCGGTCCCGTTCCCGTAGGGGTTGGCGTTCACGAGCGCGATCGCCTCGTCGAGCGTCCCGGTGCGGAGCATCACGAGGACCGGCCCGAAGATCTCGTCGCGGTAGATCGTCATCTCGGGCGTGACCCGGTCGAACAGGCAGGGCCCGAGGAAGAACCCGTCCTCGTAGCCCTCCACCTTGAGGTCGCGGCCGTCGATCGCGAGCTCGGCGCCCTCGCGGATCCCGGTCTCGATGTAGCCGAGCACCTTGTCGCGGGCCTCGCCGGTGACCAGGGGGCCCATCTCGGCCTCGGGGTCGGTCCCCGGGCCCACGCGGAGCTTCGCCACCCGCTCCCGGATCTTCTCGACCAGGGCGTCGCCCGCGTCCCCCACGGCGACCAGGGCCGCGATCGCCATGCACCGCTGCCCGGTGGAGCCGTAGGCGGCGCTCACCGCCTGGTCGGCGGCGAAGTCGAGGTCGGCGTCGGGGAGCACCACCATGTGGTTCTTCGCACCGCCCAGGGCCTGGACGCGCTTCCCGTGGGCCGCCGCGGTCTCGTAGATGTACCGGGCGACCGGCGTGGAGCCCACCGAGCTCACCGCGGCCACCCGGGGGTGCGCGAGGAGGGCATCCACGGCGACCTTGTCGCCCTGGACCACGTTGAACACGCCGTCGGGCAGGCCGGCCTCCTTGAGGAGCTCGGCCTGGAGGAGGGAGGCCGATGGGTCCTTCTCGGAGGGCTTGAGCACGAAGGTGTTCCCGCAGGCGATCGCGATCGGGTACATCCACATCGGAACCATGGCCGGGAAGTTGAACGGCGTGATCCCGACGCAGACCCCCACCGGCTGGCGGATCGAGTAGGTGTCGATGTTCGTGGAGACGTTCTCGGAGAACTCGCCCTTGAGGAGGTGGGGGATCCCGCAGGCGAACTCGACGACGTCGATGCCCCGCCGGATCTCGCCCATCGCGTCGGCCCGGACCTTCCCGTGCTCGCTCGAGATCACCCGCGCCAGTTCCTCGGTGTGGGCCTCGAGCAGCTCGCGGTAGCGGAACATGATCGCGGCCCGCGCGGTGAGCGTGGACCGGCGCCACTCGGCGAAGGCGCGGGCCGCGGCTTCGACGGCCCGGTCCACGACGGCGGCGTCGGCGAAGGCGACCCGCGCCGAGACCCTCCCGGTCGCGGGGTCGTACACGTCGCCCATCCGCTCCGGGGAGCCCTCGTCCCGCCGGCCGTCGATCCAGTGGGGGATCACCCGTACGTCCATCCGAACCTCCCGCTCTCCCTCGTCCTCGCGCGACGCCCCGCGCCCCCGGTCGTGCGACGCCCCGCGCCCCCGGTCGTGCGACGCCCCGCGCCCCCCATCATGCGACGCTCCGCGCCCGGCGACGACCCCCTCACGTGAGCCAGCAGGCCGCGACGTGGCGCGGCCCCTTCTCCTCGAGCGGCGGCTCCTCGGCCCCGCACCGCTCCACCGCGATCGGGCAGCGGGTGTGGAACCGGCAACCGGTGGGCGGCTGGACCGGGTTGGGGATCTCCCCGCGCAGCACCGTGCGGCCGCCCGCCCGCTGCACCCGCGGGTCGGGGATCGGTACCGCCGAGAGAAGGGCCCGGGTGTAGGGGTGGCGGGGATCGCGGTAGATCTCGTCCCGGTCGGCGAGCTCCACCAGCTTGCCCGCGTACATCACCGCGATCCGGTGGGAGATGTGGCGGACCACGGAGAGGTCGTGGGCGATGAACAGGTAGGTGAGCCCCAGCCGCTCCTGGAGGTCCTGCATCAGGTTCACGACCTGGGCCCGGATCGAGACGTCGAGCGCGGACACCGGCTCGTCCGCCACGATCAGGTCCGGCTCCAGGGCCAGGGCCCGGGCGATCCCGATCCGCTGGCGCTGGCCGCCGGAGAAGGCGTGGGGGTACCGGTCGACGGCGTCCGCAGGGAGCCCGACGAGCTCGAGGAGTTCCACGACCCGGTCCTCCGCGTCGAGGGTGCGTCGCACGAGGCCATGCACGAGGAGCGGCTCGGCCACGATGTCCAGGATGCGCATCCTGGGGTTCAGGCTGGCGTAGGGATCCTGGAACACGAGCTGCATGTCCCGCCGGAGCCGGCGGAGCTCCTCCCCGCGGAGCCCGGTGATGTCGCGGCCCTTGAACCAGATCCGCCCGGCGGTGATCGGCACCCGGCGGAGGATGGCCCGGCCGGTGGTGGTCTTGCCGGAGCCGGACTCGCCGACCAGCCCGAGGGTCTCCCCCCGGCGGATCTCGAACGAGACGTCGTCGACGGCGTGCACGACCCGACGGCGCCGGCCCCAGGCCCCGCCCAGGGGGAAGTGCACCGTGAGCCCCTCCACCCGGAGCAGGGGCTCACCCGTGCGAGGTTCCGGCTCCCGCCTCTTCTCCGACACGCCTACCGAACGCATGCCAGCACGCGACCTCCCGTCCGTCGTGATCCTCGAGCGGCGGCATCTCCGCCGGGCATCGCTCGTCCGCGAGCCTGCACCGCGGATGGAACGGGCAGCCGGGCGGGGGGTGGATCAGGTCGGGCGGCGACCCGTCGATCCCCTGGAGCCGCGACTCCACCCGGTCCAGGCGCGGCGTCGAGCGGAGCAGCCCCTCGGTGTAGGGGTGCCCGGGCCGGGAGAAGACCTCCTCCGCGGCCCCGGTCTCCACGATGTGCCCCGCGTACATCACGGCGATCCGGTGGCAGACCTGGGCCACGACGCCGAGGTCGTGGCTGATCAGGAGCACCGCGATGCCGAGCCGCCGCTGGAGCTCGGCGAGGAGCTCGAGGATCTGCGCCTGGATCGTCACGTCCAGGGCCGTGGTCGGCTCGTCGGCGATCAGCAGCTCGGGCTCGCAGGCCAGGGCCATCGCGATCAGCATCCGCTGCCGCATCCCGCCCGAGAACTCGTGGGGGTACTGCTGGGCGCGCTGCTCGGGGAAGGCGATCCCGACCATCTCGAGCAGCTCGATCGCCCGCCGCCGGGCCTGGTCCCTCCCGATCCCGAGGTGGTGGCGGAGCACCTCGCCGATCTGGAAGCCCACGGTGAACAAGGGGTTCAGCGAGGTCATCGGGTCCTGGAACACGATCGCGATCTCCCGTCCGCGGATCCCCGCGAGGAGGCGCTCGCCCCCGGGTCCCAGGAGCGACCGCCCCTTCCACCGGACGTCGCCGGCGGTGATCCTCCCCGGGAGCCGGATCAGGCCCATCAGCGCGAGCGCGGTCACGCTCTTCCCGGACCCGGACTCGCCGACCAGGCCCAGGGTCTCCCCGGCGTCGATCCGGAACGAGACGCCCCGGACCGCGTGCGCCACGCCTCGCCGCGTGAAGAACTTCACGTGGAGGTCCTCGACCTCGAGGAGCCGTCCGCCCGGCGGCACGCGGCCGTCGGTCCTGGCCACGCTCACACCGTCCCCTGGGTGGCGCGCTGGCTCGTGGCGGCGGCGAACCGCTTCTCCCGCTCCTGGGGGTCGGCGGCGACCCGGAGCCAGCTCGCCAGGAGGTTCACGCCCAGCACGGTGAGCGCGATCGCGAGGCCGGGGAAGGTGACGAGCCACCACGCGCTGAACAGGTAGTTCTTCCCCTGGGACACCATGAGCCCCCACGAGGCCTGCGGCGGCTGGATCCCGAGGCCCAGGAACGACAGGGCGGCCTCGGCGAGGATGATCCGCGCGAACTCCAGGACCGCCAGCGTGAGCAGGGGGGAGGCGAGGTTCGGGAGGATGTGCCGGAGGACGACCCGGCGCGGGCGGCACCCCACGATCTCCGCGGCATCGACGTAGGGCATCTCCTTCACCGACAGGACCACCCCCCGGGTCATCCGCGCGTAGACCATCCACCCGTTGAGCGCGAGGACCGCGATCACCGAGGTGACGCTGGGCTGGACCACCGCGAGGATCACGAGCGCGAGGAGCAGCCCGGGGAACGCGACCTGGGTGTCGACGATCCGCATGATCACCGAGTCCCACCGGCCGCCCTTGTAGCCGGCCACGAGCCCCGCGAGCGTGCCGAAGGTCCCGGCCAGGAGGACCACGGAGCCGCCGACCAGGAGCGTCACCCTGGTGCCGTAGATGATCCGGGAGAGGATGTCCCGGCCCTGCTCGTCGGTCCCGAGCAGGAACCGCGCGCTGCCGCCCTCCGCCCAGGCCGGCGGCCGGAGGCGGTCGCCGAGGGCGCCCGCCGTCGGGTCGTGGGGGGCGAGGACGGGCGCGAGGACGGCGACGAGCACGAGCCCGACGACGACGAGCAGGCCGAACAGCCCGACCTTGTCGCCCCACAGTTCGTCGAGCGCGCTCCGGAGGGCCCGGAGCATCTCGTAGGGCCGCCCGCCGAGGAGCTCGCGTCGCCGCCGTGCCCGGACCCGCTCCTGCGTCCGCATGCTACGCGAGCTTGATCCGGGGGTCGATGGCCTTGTAGAGGATGTCCACGATTACGTTCACCACCACGACCATCACCGCGACCACGAACACGATCCCCTGGAGCAGGAACAGGTCCTGCCGCTCGATCGATTGCATCGCGAGGAACCCGACGCCGGGCCACTGGAAGACGAACTCCACGATCACCGAGTAGCCGGCGAGGGCCCGGATGAACTCCCAACCCGAGAGCGTGAGGGCCGGGATCGCGGCGTTCCGCAGGGCGTGCACCCCGACGACGCGGGCGTAGGGGATCCCCTTGGCCAACGCCATCTTCACGTACTGCTGGTTCAGCTCCTCGATCATCGAGGAACGGACGATCATCGCCAGGCGGCCGACGGCCGGGAGGGCGAGGGTGAGCACGGGCAGGACCATGTGCTTCGGCGACCCGCCCCCGAGCGGTGGCAGGAGCTTGAGCTCGACGGCGAACACGAGGATCAGGAGCAGGCCCAGCCAGAACTGCGGGATCGACAGCCCGATCAGGCTCAGCACCACCGTGACCCGGTCCAGGAAGCCCCCCGGCCGGAGGGCGGCCAGCACCCCGAGGGGCACCGCGAGCACCACCATCAGCAGCATCGCCGGGATCACGAGCGTGAAGGTCCTGGGGAGGTGCTCGAGGACGATCTCCATCACCGGCCGGTGCTGCCAGAACGACTCCCCGAAGTCGAGCCTGGCCAGGTCCTCGAGGTAGTCCACGAACTGGACCGGGATGGGCCGGTCGAACCCGAGGCGGTGCTCGAACTCCGCCCGCTGCTCCGCGGTCGCCTCGAGCGGGAGGAGGACGTCGACGGGGTCGCCCACGAGGCGGGTGACCACGAAGACCACGATGGTCACCCCCAGGACCACGAGCAGCCCCTGCGCGATCCTCCTCGCCGCGAACCGGCCCATCCCAGCCTCCGAGCCTATCCCGTGACCGCCATCTCCTTCACGAGGAGCTTGGCGTCCACCCGCGGCTGCCAGGACAGCCGCTCGCTCATCCCGTAGGTGTCGTTGATGTTCAGGAGGAACACGAAGTACGCCCCGTCGCAGGCGATCTTCGTGGCCTCCGCGTAGAGCGCCTCGCGCCGGTCGGGGTCGGTCTCCACGAGCGCCCGGTCGAGGAGCTCGGCGAGCCGTTCGTCGCTGTTCGAGGCCCCGATGCCGTCCTCGTGGTAGTAGGCGCCGAGGTTCCTGCTCGCGTCGAGCAGCTCGTTGGAGCTCGTCACGAACACGGCGTCCGGACGCACCTCCCCGAACAGGCGGTTGAGGTACTCGTCGAACTCGAAGATCCGGAGCTTGGTGTTGATCCCTACCGCATCCCAGTAGCCGGCCACTGCCTCCAGGAGCTCGCCGTCCTTGAGCCAGCGGCCGCGCTCCCCGATCAGCTCGATCGTCGCCCCTTCGGCACCCGCCTCGCGGATCAGCTGCCGGGCGCGGTCGGGGTCGTACGGGTAGGGCTGGAGCTCCTCGTTGTAGCCCGTCCAGGAGGGCGAGAGGATCTGGCAGGCGTCCACGGTCGCGTTCCCCGCGAACAGGTCGTTGGCCAGGGCGTCCTTGTCCACGGCGAGGTTCAACGCCTGGCGGACCCGGACGTCCGAGGTGACCCCCTCGTCCACGTTCAGGATGATCACGGGGTGCTCGAGACCCTGCACGGCCGCCGCCCGCTTCCCGGCGCCCTCCACCGTCGCCACGTCCTCCGGCAGGAGGTTCGTGATCAGGTCGAACTCGCCGGAGAGGAGCCCGGCGAGCCGGGTCCCGGCCTCGGCCACGAACCGGAACGTCACGCGGTCGATCGGGGGCGCCCCGCCCCAGTAGTCGGGGTTGGCCTCGAGCGTGACGTGGTCGCCCCGGACCCACTCCACGAACCGGTAGGGCCCGGTCCCCACGGGGTTCTCCGCGAAGTCCGCCTCTTGGGAGGCCTCCGGCGGGACCATCTTCATCCAGTACATCCGGGCCGGGAGCACCGGGTCCGGGCCGCTCGTGGTGATGTCCACCGTGAGGTCGTCCACCTTCTCGGCGCCGGTGATGGTGCCGAAGAAGGAGCCGGCCTGCTCGGACCCGAAGTCGGGGTCGATGATCCGCTCGACGCTCGCGACCACGGCGTCCGCGTCGAAGGGCTCGCCGTCGTGGAACGTGATGCCCTCCCGGAGCCGGAACCGCCAGGTCGTGGGGTCAACCTGCTCGGGGAAGTCCGCCGCGAGCCCGGGCTGGAGCTCTCCCTGGGGCGTGCGGACCATGAGCGTCTCGTAGATGTTGTCGTTCACCGCGCGCTCGCCGCCGTCGTCGCGGAGCTGCGGGTCGAGGGTCGTCGGCTCGGAGCCGATCGCGATCGTGATCTCGACCGGCGCCTCCGGACCCTCGGGCGCCTCCTCCGCGCCGGTGTCGCACGCCGCGCCGGCCAGCGCGAGCGCCGCGAGCAGTGCCATGGAACGGACCAGCCTCGACACGGGCCACCCCCCTTTCGTCTCGATCTCGACCAAGGTATCTTGACGTTTAGATGTCGGCGGAGTCAAGACGGGGGCGGGTGGTCGTGGGGCTCACGGGGGGCCCGGGCGCCGCGTTCGGCGTCCGGCTCCTCGAGGTCCTCGCGGCCCTCCCGGTTGAGACCCACCTGGTGATGTGTCGGTGCGCGTCCCGCGCCATCGCCCGCGAGACCGGGCGCGCGCCCGAGCAGATCCGAGCCCTGGCCGACCGGGTGTACGCCGAGCGGAACCAGGCGGCGCGGATCTCGAGCGGCTCCTTCCTCACCCTCGGCATGGCCATCGCCCCCTGCAGCGCCTCCTCGCTGGCGTCGATCGGGCTCGGGCTCGCCACGAACCTCGTCCACCGGGCCGCGGACGTCACGATCAAGGAGGGGCGGCCGCTCGTGCTGGTGGTCCCGGGCGACGGGCTCGGCCCCCTCCGCGACGACGCGCTGCGGCGGCTCGCGCGGACGCCCAGGGTCGCGCTCGTTCGCCCCCGAGGGGCGCGGCCCGAGGAGGTCGACGCCGCGGTCCGCGAGGTCGTGGAGCTCCTCGGCGTGGGCGCCTAGCCCGCCGGGACGGCGGGCGGGCGGTGCCCACGGGCCCGCCGCTCGATGAGCGCGAGCGCCCCCGGCAGCGCCGCTGCCACGAGGAGCGTCGGGCGCAGGCCGACGTGGGAGGCGGCCGCGCCGATGGCGGCGCTCGCCACGGAGCCCACCGCGATCTGCGCAGAGCGGAACACCCCGAGCAGAGCGCCCCTGCCTCCGAACCCCTGCAGCGCGAGGGTGTTCGCGACGGGCCCCAGGGCGCTCACGGCGGCGGCGAAGACCAGGGCGGCGGCGAGGGCCGCCCAGGGCGCCGGGAGGAGCGTCCAGGCCAAGCCGGCGGCCGCGAGGAGCAGGCCGGTCCTCGCGGCGGTCGCCCGGGCACCCCGCCGATCGGTCCGGTTCCCGGCGAGGAGCTTGGCGGCGATCGAGAGGCCCCTGGCCACCCCCAGCCAGGCCGCGGCGGCCTGGGGCGAGAGGCCCCAGACGGCCACCGCGAACGTGGGGAGGAACGAGACCGTGCCGTACTGGGAAGCCGCGGCCGTCCCGCCCACGGCGAGGGGCACGCCCAGCAGCCGTCGGAGCGATCCCCGACGGCCGGACCCTGGCGCGTCCGGCCTCCCGGGGAGGTCGACGAGGGCGAGGGTCGCTGCCGCCGCGAGCGAGACGAGGGCGGAGGCGAGGAACGCCAGCCGCCAGCTGCGCTCCCCCGCCGCCGCGGCCAGGAGCGCCGCCAGCGCGAGCCCCGCGGAGAAGGAGATCCCGAAGAGCCCCATCGCCGTCCCGCGTCGACCCGGCCCCGCCATCGCGCCGGCCGCGTACAGGCCCGACGCGAAGAACCCGCCGGTCCCGAGCCCCACCAGCGCCTGCCCGGCCAGGAACGCGGCGCGGCCCTGGACGATCGAGACCATCGCAGCCGCGGCCGCGGCGACGAGCAGCGGCGCCACCGTCCCGGCCCTGGGGCCGAGCCGGACCAGCGCCACCCCGCCCGCCAGGTTCCCCACGGCGATCGCGGCCGCCAGGCAGGCCAGGGCGAGTCCCGCGTCGCCCACCGAGAGGCGGAGCTCGCGCGACGCGAGCGGCAGGACGGGCGCGAGGAGGGACTCGGCGGTGGTGGCCGCCAGGTAGCCCGCGTTCACCGCCAGGAACGACGGACGGCGGAGGAGGTGTCCGGCCCCGGCGGGCGACGGTCCGGGTACTGCGACGTCCGTGGCTCCCTCCTGCGCGGTCGCGGCGGGCATGTATCTTATCCTCGAGAGACCTCGAGGTGTCGGGGGGCCGCGTGAGCAGAGCCGTGGGGGATCGCCTGCCGCGGGAGGTGCTCGAGGCGTTCGACGGGCGCGACCTCGAGCGGAAGATCGGCCCCGCGTACCTGCTCGTCACCGCCGACGAGGACGGCACCCCGCGTCCCTGCATGCTCTCGGCCGGGGAGATCCTCGCCCTCGACGACCGCCGGCTGCGGGTCGCGCTCTGGGCCGGGACCCGGACCGCGCGGAACCTGTCGCGCGGGAGCTCGGCCCTCCTGTGCTTCGTGGCGCCGGGGAGCGTGCTCTACGTGCGGGGCACCCCCCGGCCGCTGCCCCCGGCCGGAGGCTCGGACCTCGAGCGCTTCGAGATCGCGGTGTCCTCGGTCGAGTCCGACCTCCACCCCGGGATGCCCGTGACCCACGGGATCGGGTTCGCGGTGGAAGGGCGCGATCCGTCGGAGGTGGTCCGAGCCTGGCGGGCCCAGATCGAGGGCCTCCGCGCGGACTGACGTCTGCCGGGCGGAGCGGTCGCTTGGCCGCCGTCCCCGGACGGTGCCCGGTCAGCGCGAGGTCCCGCCGCCGGGCTCGACCCGGGGCTCCCACCCCGGCCGCGGCTCCCCCCACCGCCGGACCAGGTCGTGGGGGACGTCGAAGTGGTCGAGGACCCGCCCGACGGTGTGGTCGACCATCTCGGCGATCGTGCGGGGGCGCGCGTAGAACGCGGGCACCGGGGGGACGACCAGCGCGCCGGCCCGGGCCACCGCGAGCATGTTCTCCAGGTGGATCACCGAGAGCGGGGACTCCCGGACGAGCAGCAGGAGCTTCCGCCGCTCCTTGATCGTGACCTCCGCGGCGCGGTGGATCAGGTTCTCCGAGATCCCGTGGGCGATCGCCGCGAGCGACTTCATGCTGCACGGCGCGATGAGCATCCCGCGGGTGAGGAGCGAGCCGGAGGCGGGCGGCGCGTCCAGGTCGTCCTCCTCCCACACATGGGTCGCGAGGGCCCGGACCTCGGCCGGCTTCCGGTCGGTCTCGGCGAGGATCGTCCGCTCCGCCCATTCGCTGATCACGAGGTGGGTCTCGACCCCCGCCTCCCGCAGGGCCTCGAGGGCCCGGATGCCGTAGATCGCCCCGGTCGCCCCGGTCATCGCGACCACCAGCGGGAGGGTCCCGGTCACGCACCGCCCCCGCGGTAGGGGCCGCTCGTGATCCCGTAGATGTTGCCGTCGGGGCCCCGGAAGTGGGCCCACGTGTAGCCGTTCCACGAGTGGTCCTCGTGGAGGAACGCGACGCCGCGGGCCTCGAGCTCGGCCCGGGCCGCGGGGACGTCGTCCACGAGGAACTCCACGACCGGCCCCCGGTCGAACTCCCCGAAGTGCTCGTGCCCGGGGCCGAACACCTCCACCCACTCGCCGGAGCCGGTCCGCAGGACCGTGAGGTTGGGGCTCTCGTGGAAGACGTCGAGCCCCAGCACGTCGCGGAAGAACGCCACGGCCTCGTCGTAGCGGTCGGTGGCGGTGCCCACCCAGACGATCCCCTTGATCTCCATCAGCCCTCCTCCCCGGCGCGCTCCCGCGCCGCCCGGATGAGCCGGAAGAGCCGCTCCGGCGTGAGCGGGACCCGGTCGACCTCGATGCGGAGGGGCCACAGCGCGTCCACGACCGCGTTCGCGATCGCCGCCGGCGGCCCCACCGCCCCCCCCTCGCCCACGCCCTTGATCCCGAACGGGTTGAGCTCCGACGGGAACTCCTGGTGCCCGACGACGATCGGGGGGACCTCGGCGGGGGAGGGGAGCAGGTAGTCGAGGTAGGTCCCGGTGAGGAGCTGGCCCTCGGCGTCGTAGACCACCTCCTCGAGGATCGCGTTCCCGATCCCGTGCGCGATCCCCCCGTGCACCTGGCCCTCGACCACGGTGGGGTTGAGCATCCGCCCGCAATCGTCCACGCTCACGTACCGCAGGAGCCGCACCCCCCCGGTCTCCTCGTCGACCTCGACGCCCACCACGTGGGTCCCCGACGAGAACGTCACGGTGGGCGGGACGAAGTAGTACTCCTCCTGGAGCCCGAAGCCCAGCCCCTCGGGGAGGCGGGTCCGGGGGTGGGGGCCCGTGGCGGCGGCGATCTCCGCGAACGAGACCCCCCGCTCGGGAGCCCCCCGCGGGTAGGCCCGGCCGTCCTCCACCTCCACCTCCTCGGGATCCACCTCGAGGAGCTCCGCCGCCACGCGGGCCACGCGGGCCCGGAGGCGGGCCGCGGCGATCCCGACGGCGGAGCCGGCGGTGACGGCGCTGCGGGAGGCGAACGTGCCGACCCCGTAGGGGATCAGCGCGGTGTCCCCGGCCCGGACCGTGACGTCCTCGGGGCGGACGCCGAGCTGGTCGGCGCAGACCTGCGCGAGCGTGGTCTCGAGGCCCTGCCCGTGCGGCTTGGCGCCGGTGAGGACGACCACGTGGCCGGAGGGGTCGATCCGGACGATCGCGCCCTCGTGCGGCCCGTAGCCCGAGCCCTCCACGTAGCAGGCGACGCCCACGCCGAGCCGACGTCCCTCGCGGCGGGCGGCCTCCTGCTGGGCCCGGAACCCCTCGAGGTCGAAGAGCCGGAGCGCCTGCTCGAGCTGGGCGGGGAAGTCGCCGCGGTCGTAGACGACGTCCACCCCGTCCCGGTAGGGGATCCCCATGGGGTGGGGCATCGCGTCGGGGGGGATCAGGTTCCGCCGGCGGACCTCGATCGGGTCGAGGCCCAGCTCGCGGGCCACGACGTCGAGGAGCCGGTCCATCACGAACAGCGCCTCCGGGCGCCCCGCGCCCCGCACCGGGGTCACCGGGGCCTTGTTCGTGACGACGTTGCGACACTCGAGCGCGAGGTGATCGATCCGGTACTGGCCGCGGAAGTGGGCGGCGGCGTTGTAGGAGACGGTGATGGCGTAGGGGTTGTAGGCGCCGGAGTCGACGAGGTAGGAGCCGCGCAGCGCGAGGATGCGCCCCTCGTCGTCGAAGGCGACCTCCACGTCGTGGACCTGGTCCCGCCCGTGGCGGGTGTTGGCCAGGTTCTCCCGGCGGTCCTCGAGCCAGCGCACCGGCCGGCCCAGGACCATCGCGATGAACGGGACCAGGACGTCCTCGGGGAACACCCCGGTGCCGAAGCTCCCGCCCATGTCGGGCGCGACGACCCGCACGTGCTCGACGGGCAGCCCGAGCATCCGCGAGAGGAAGCTCCGGATCAGGTGCGGGCGGGCGTTCGTGAGCCAGACCTGGAGCTCCCGCCGTCCCTCGTCCCAGGCCGCCAGGACCCCCCGGGGCTCCATCGCGTTCGCCGCCTGCCGCCCCATCGCGAACCGCCGCCGGAGCCGGTGGGGCGCCTCCCGGAACGCCCGCTCCACGTCCCCCGCCGCCACGCGGAACCGGACCACGACGTTGTCGCCGAGCTCCGGGTGGAGGACCGGGGCGCCGGGTGCCACCGCGGCCTCGGCGTCGGCGACCGCCGGGAGCGGCTCGTACTCGACCTCGATCCGCTCGAGCGCGTCCTCCGCCGCGTAGCGGTCCTCGGCCACGACCGCCGCGATCGGCTGCCCGACCCAGTGCACGACGCCGTCGGCGAGCACCGGCATCGAAAGCGGCTTCACCTCGAGGTCGATCCGCTCGTACAGGCGGGGCGTGATCTCCTCCCGGCCGGCCTCGGGGAACGTGCCCACCTTGCCCCGGAGGTCGGCCGCGGTGAAGGCGGCGAGCACCCCCTCCGCCGCCAGGGCCGGGGACGCGTCGACCCGCACGAGGCGGGCGTGGGCGAACGAGCTCCGGAGCACCGCGACGTGCGCGAGCCCCGGCACCCGGAGATCCCCGACGTGGCGCGCCCGCCCGGTGAGGAGCCTCCGATCCTCGACCCGGCGTCGTCGCTGCCCCGTGTACCGGGGCGGCCGGGCCTCCCGCCGGAGCTCCTCCAGGAGCTCGGCGGGGATGGACCCCGGGCCGGCGGCGCGCCCGCTCACGCCCCCGTCCCTCGCAGCCTGGCCGCCGCGAGCTTCACCGCCTCGACGATGTTCTGGTAGCCGGTGCAGCGGCACAGGTTCCCCGAGAGCCAGGTCCGGATCACCGCCTCGTCGGGGTCGGGGTGGCGGCCGAGGAGCTCCACCACGGACAGGAGGAACCCGGGGGTGCAGAAGCCGCACTGGAGCCCGTGGGCCTCGGAGAAGGCCTCCTGGACCGGGTGGAGCGACCCGTCCTCCCGCTCGAGCCCCTCCACGGTCGTGAGCTCGTGGCCCTCGGCCTGGACCGCGAGCAGGAGGCAGGAGCGGACGCTCCGCCCGTCGAGGAGGATCGTGCACGCCCCGCAGACCCCGTGCTCGCACCCCAGGTGCGTACCGGTGAGGCCGAGCTCGTCGCGGAGGAAGTCGGCGAGCGTCATCCGAGGCTCCGCTTCGCCCACGAGCTCCCGGCCGTTCACCCGGAGCGCGATCCGCCGCCGCTCAACCATCCTCCCCACCTCCCCGCGCCCGAGCCCGGGCCGCGAGGAGCGCCCGGCGGGCCATCACCTTCGCGAGGTGCCGGCGGAACTCCGCCGACGCGTGGACGTCGGAGACCGGGTTCAGGGCCTCGTCCACCGCCTCCGCCGCCGCCCGGATCGCCTCGTCGGTCGGCCGCTCGCCGCGGAGCAGCTCCTCCGCCAGCTCGGCCCGGACCGCCGTCTCCCGCACCCCGATCAGCGCGAGGCGGGCGTCGGCCACGGTCCCGTCGGCATCGAGGGCGAGGACCGCGCCCGCCCCCGCCAGGGCGAAGTCCCCGTGGCGGCGGGAGAACTCGGCGAAGGCCGAGCCCGCGCCGGGCGGGGGGAGCCGGAGCCGGACCCGCGTCAGGATCTCGGTGGGCGCGAGCGAGGTCGTGAAGTACGTGACGAACAGGTCGCGCGCGGCGATCGTGCGGGTCCCCGCGGGGCCGGTCGCCTCCACCTCCCCGTCGAGGGCGAGGAGGAGCGCGGGCCACTCGGCGGCGGGGTCGGCGTGGGCCAGGGATCCGCCCACCGTGCCGCGGTTCCGGATCGCCACGTGGCCGATCAGCGCGACCGCCTCGGCGATCATCGGGCAGCGCGCGGCGAGCCCCGGGAGCTCCTCGACGTTCCGCTCCCGGGTCATGGCCCCCATCTCGAGGGTCCCGTCCTCGAACCGGACCTCGTCCAGGCCCGGGATCCGGTTCAGGTCGACCAGGAGCGCCGGCGTGGCGAGCCGCATCGCGAGGAGGGGGACGAGGCTCTGGCCCCCGGCCAGGACCTTCGCATCGTCGCTGCCGGCGAGGGCGGCGACCGCCTCGTCGAGGCGCGTCGGGGCGACGTACTCGAAGGGCGCGGGCTTCACGCGGGCCTAGTCCCTGCGGGTCTGCTTCCAGGCCTCGCCGAAGATCGCGTCGAGGTCCACCTGGTCCACCCCCGGCGTCGAGATCTCCTTCGGGAAGTCGCGCTTCCGGGTCGCGTCGATCCCCACCTTGGTCACGAGGTGCGAGCCGCCGGCGGGGTCGTAGGAGGCGGGGTCGAGGGGCGAGCCCCGGGCGTGGGTCACCACGAAGGCGTCCTCGTGGAACCGCACGCGCTGGGCGATCGCGTGCCAGACGTCCGAGTCGTTCGTGATGTCGACGTCCTCGTCGACGACGATCACGTACTTGAGGAACGGGTCGGCGGCGAAGGCGGCCATGGCGGCGTTCTTCGGGTCGCCCTCGATCAGCTTCTCCATCTGCACGTAGCAGATGTAGCGGCACCGGCCGGAGGGCGGCACGTAGACCGCCTTCACCCCGCCCGAGGCGAGGCGGCAGGCCTTGTAGATCATCGAGTTCCGGGTGACGCCCGACAGCAGCAGGTTGTCCCAGTGCCCGACGAACGAGCTCTGGTAGTGGGCGTTCCGGCGCATCGTGATCGCCTTCACCCAGACCACCGGGTTGTTCCGCTCGGGGCCGTAGGTGCCGGGGTACTCGCCGAACGGCGCCTCGGGCTCCCGGAGCACCGGATCGATCTCGCACTCGAGGACGATCTCGGCCCACGCGGGGACCTCGACGTCGATCGTCTCGCACTTCACCATCTCGAGGGGCTCGCCGAGCATGGCGCCGGCCATCGCGAACTCGTCGACGTCGATCGAGGTGAACGAGAGGAACCCGAGCTCGACGGCCGGGTGGAGGCCGATCGCGACCGCCATCTCGGTGGGCCGGCCGGCCTTGATGTTCTTCTGCATGATGTAGTGGCCGTGGGCGGTCTCGGAGATCTGGATGCCGAACTTGTTCCGCCCCTTGGCCTGGAGCCGGTAGATCCCGGCGTTGCGGATCCCCGTCTCCGGATCCTTCATGATCTCGTAGCCCAGCGTGATGTAGCGGCCCCGGTGCGCCTCGTAGCCCGGGTCCATCTGCCCCGAGTCCAGCTCGTGGTACTTGAGCATCGGGAGCCTGAAGATGTCGACGTCGTCGCCGGTGAGCACGATCTCCTTGCAGGGCGCCTTGTCCCGCTCGACCATGACCGGCTCGATGGGCGCGTCTTCCCGCTGCATGTACTCCAGGATGAAGTCGCGGGGGGTCGCGTCGATCGAGAGGCCGAGGGCCATCGCCAGGCGCGGGAAGCTCGCGTGGACGTTGGTCACGCACGGCAGGTCCGAGCCCTTGATGTCGTCGAACACGACGAGCGGGAACCGCCGCTCCTTCTCCAGGCGCCACAGGATCGCGGTGGCCTCGAAGATCGGATCGACCTCCCGCTTCACCCGCAGGACCTCGTTCGGGTAGTACGTCTCGAGGAAGCGGAGGAACGACTGAAGGTCCTTCCCCAGCTCCTTCCGCTGTTCTTCCGGCAGCGTCGACATCCGGGTCCCTCCGTGCATCGGCCCCGCCCGGCGGCGAGGGTAGATATCTCAACGTCGTAGTATCTACCACCCGCCGGGCGGGGCGCAAGGCCGGGGTCCGCGGCGCGGCGGCCGGGGTCAGCCGTCCTCGACCCCGGCGAGCGGCGCGTGGCGGGGCCAGGGCCGCAGCTCCTCGACCTCTCGGGCGAGGGAGAGCAAGAGGCCCTCGCCGCCCGCGGTCGCCACGAGCTGGGCGCCGATCGGCGTCCCGACGGGGTGCCGGCCGGCCGGGAGCGCGAGGGCCGGGTACCCGGCGAGGTTCCAGGGAGCCGCGAACGGGGAGCGTCGGGCGTTCGCGAGCACGTTCGCGAGCCACCCGCGCCGGTGCCAGGCGAGCGCGGGGAGCGGGGGCCCCGAGAGCACCGGCGTGAGGAGGACGTCGTGGGCCTCGAAGAACGGGGCGAGGTGCGCCCGCCAGCGTTCGCGGTCCTCATCCCGGGGCGGCCGCAGGATCCTCCCGAGGGCCAGCCCGATCCGGGCGTGGCGGCGGGTCCTGGGCTCGAGGCGCGCGAGGTCCAGCGCCGGGAGCTCGTCGGCGGGGGCCGAGAACCAGCGGGCGACCACGACCCTCGCGAACCGCTGCGCGTACGGCGGGTCCGCGAGCTCGACCCGGTGCCCGGCCCCCGCGAGCACGTCGGCGAGGTCGAGGACGATCCGGCGCACCTCGGGGTCCACCCGGACCCCCGCGAGCGGGGGCCGGACCGACACCGCGATCCGAAGGGCGCGCCCCGGCGGGCGGGGGTCCCGGAGGTCCTCGCGGTCGGCCATCGCGGAGAGCACGAGCGCCGCGTCGGCGACGGTGGTGGCCAGCGCCCCGTTCTCGGTGAACCCCGCCCATGCGGAGAGGCCGGAGCCCTTCGGGACCACGCCGGCCCCCGGTTTGATCCCCACGACCCCGCAGCAGGCGGCGGGGATCCGGATCGACCCCAGCCCGTCGTTCCCGTGCGCCGCCGGGACCATGGCGGCTGCCACGGCGGCCGCGCTCCCGCCCGAGGAGCCGCCCGCCGTCCGGGAGGGATCCCAGGGGTTCCGCGTGATGCCCCACGGGCCGTCGGTCGTCCCCCACAGCCCGAACTCGGGCATGCGCGTGATGCCCACGATCACGGCCCCGGCGGCCCGGAGGCGCCGAACCACCTCCTCGTCCTCCGCCGCCGCCTCCTCCGGGGTCGCCTGGGACCCGTGCCGGACCGCCTCCCCGGCCACCGCGACGTTGTCCTTGACCGCGAGGGGGACCCCGGCGAGGGGGAGCGAGGCGAGGTCCTCGCGCCCGCCGAGCGCCTCCGCCTCCTCGAGCGCGCGCTCGGCGCGGACGATGCGGAAGGCGCCGACCCGCGGCTCGAGCCGGGAGATCTGCTCCAGGTGCTCCCGGACCACCTCGACCGGCTCCGCCTCGCCCGCCCGCACCAGGGCGGCGATCTCCGCGGCGCTCCGGCCCACGGATCCCTCTGGCATGGGCCGCCAGCGTAGCGGAGCTGGATCCCCCGGTCGAACGTCCGGAACCCCCTCCGGGTTGACCCGCCCGGATCGCATGCGGGAAACTGGGGGCGACAACCGGAGGTCCCCATGGCCACCCCCGAGCCTCGTCGAGAGGACAACGCGATGCTGTCGTTGCGCGTGTCCGGGGCCGGGGCGGAGCTCCGGGAGGCGCGCGAGCGTCGCGGCCTCAGCATCGAGGAGGTCGCCGAGGCGACCCGGATCCCGGCACGCTACCTCCGGGCCCTGGAGGAGGACGCCCCCGTCGAGCGGTTCCCGGCCCCCGTGTACGCCCGGTTCTTCCTGCGCGAGTACGCGCGCTTCCTCGGGGTGGACGACCGGCCGCTCGTGGCCCGGTTCGACGAGGAGCACGCCGAGGAGCTCGAGCCCAGGCTCGAGGAGATCCCCGTGGACCGGGGGGAGCCGCCCCGGCGGGGCCGGGTGCTCGCCGGGGTCTCGGCCCTGGCGCTCGCGGCGCTCGCGGTCGCCTCGCTCGTCCGCGGGGGCGCGCCCGCCCCCCGGCCGCTCCCGACCCAGGCCGGTTCCCCGGGGCCGACCGCCGCCGCGAGCCCGACGGCCCCGCCGACCCAGGCCCCGGAGCCGGTCCGGCGCATCCGGGTCGTGCTGCGGGCCTCGGAGCCCTCCTGGGTGCACCTGGTCGCCGACGGCGGCATCGTCCGCAGCGAGACGCTCGCCCCCGGCACCGTGGTCCGCGTGCGGGCCGAGCGCTCGGTGGGGATCCGGTTCGGGAACCCCGACGGCGTGACGCTCGAGGTCAACGGGAAGGCCGTGGACCTCGAGCGGAGGATCGAGCGCTACGGCTCGGTGTTCGACCTGGTCCTGACGCTCCAGGACGGGGTCCTGGGCCGGAGGGCGGGGCCGGACCTCGGGGTGCTGCCCTCCCCCTGAACGGGTTGCCGTCCTCGAACGTACGTTCTATCCTGCGGCGGTGGACCGCGAGCGGCTCTCCGAGCTCCGTCGGCGGACCTTCGACGCGCCGGGCTTCCGCGGCATCACGTTCATCGAGGTCGAGGCCAAGACCATCATCAACCCGGTCCGGGGCTCGTTCCTCCCGTTCCGCTGGACCGTGAACCCCTACCGGGGCTGCACCCACGCCTGCACCTACTGCTTCGCCCGCGTCACGCACACCTACCTCGACATGGACGCCGGGCGGGATTTCGAGAGGAAGATCGTCGTGAAGGTGAACGCTCCGGAGGTGCTCCGGGCGCAGCTCGCCTCGCGTAGGTGGAAGGGCGAGCCCATCGCGATGGGGACCGCGACCGACCCCTACCAGCGGGCCGAGGGCCGCTACCGGCTGATGCCGGGCATCCTCCAGGCGTTGATCGAGCGCCGGAACCCGTTCTCGATCCTCACGAAGGGGACGCTGATCCTCCGCGACCTCGATCTCCTCGCGCGGGCGGCCCGGGTGACCGACGTGGCCACCGCCCTCTCGATCGGCACCCTCGACGAGGGGGCCTGGCGCCGGAGCGAGCCCGGCACGCCGCATCCCCGGGCCCGTCTGGAGGCGGTCCGGGCCCTGAACCAGGCGGGCGTGCCCTGCGGCGTGCTCGTCGCGCCCGTCCTCCCCGGCATCACCGACCACCCGAGGCAGCTCCGGAGCGTGGTGGAGGCCGCGATCGAGGCGGGCGCGACGCACGTCTCCCCGATCCTCCTCCACCTCCGCCCCGGCGTGCGGGAGCTCTTCCTACCGTGGCTCGAGCGCACCTACCCGCACCTCGTGGCCCGCTACGAGGAGCTCTACCGGACCTCCGCCTACGGGCCGCCGGCGGTCCGCCGGGACCTGGCCCGGCGGGTGCGGGGCCTGGCCCGCGCCCTGGGAGGCCTCCGGGGCGCGCCGGGCGGGACGGGCTCGCGGTGGGCCCGGGGGGCGGGTCCCCGCGCCGAGCCCCGGGCGGCCGCCGGTGGCGGCGGGGCGGAGCAGCTCACCCTGGTCTGATCGGCGGCCGCCACGCCCTGTCCCCGGGCGCCATCGGCTACCCTTCGCACGATGCGCGGCCTGGACCGGCTGCTCGAGCTGCAGGAGCTCGACCTCGAGATCGACCGGCTCGAGGCGCGCCGGCGCGAGCTCGCCTCCGGGGAGGATCTGCGCGCCGCGCGGGAGCAGGCCGAGGCGGCCGAGGGGAGGCTGGGCGAGCTGCGGCTGGCCCTCGACGCGCTGTCCCGGGAGATCCAGCGCCTGGAGCACGAGGCGGCGTCGCTCGAGGCCAAGCAGCGGGCCGAGGAGCGGCGACTGTACGACGGCAGCGTGGCGAACCCCAAGGAGCTCGAGGCGCTCGGGCACGAGGTCGAGGCGCTGCGGGCGCGGCGGTCGCGGGTCGAGGACGAGCTGCTCGACCAGATGGTCCGCCGCGAGGACCTCGAGGCGGAGGTGGCGGAGGCGGAGCGGGAGGCGGCCGAGGCGCGGTCGCGGCTCGAGGCGGTGGGGGGCGAGTCCGCGTGGGAGCTGGAGCGGATCGAGGCGGAGCTCGCCGCGAAGCGCCCGGCGCGGGAGGCGCTGGCCCGGGCCCTGGACGAGGGGCTCCTCGCCCTGTACGAGGAGATCCGCCATCAGAAGAAGGGCGTCGGGGCGGCGGCGCTCGTGGAAGGGGTGTGCCAGGGCTGCCACCAGGAGCTCTCCGCGATGGAGCTCGACCGCCTGCGGCACGCCGAGGGCGTCGCGAGGTGCGAGTACTGCCGCAGGATCCTGGTCCGCTTGTGATCGTCGCCTGCGACGGCGCCGCCCGGGGAAACCCGGGTCCGGCCGGGATCGGGGTGATCCTGTCCACCCCCGACGGGCGGGTCCTCGGGAGGATCGCGCGGGGGATCGGGGTCGCGACGAACAACGTGGCGGAGTACACCGCGTGCATCGAGGGGCTGCGCCGGGCGGCCGAGCTCGGGGCGCGCGAGGTGGTGGTGCGATCCGACTCCCACCTGCTCGTGGAACAGCTCTCGGGGCGCTACCGGGTCCGGAACGCGCGGCTGCGGGAGCTCCACCGGGAGGCCGTCGCCCTCGCCGGCCGCTTCGACCGCGTCCGCTACGAGCACGTGCCGCGGGAGCTGAACCGGGAGGCCGACCGCCTCGCGAACCGAGGGGTCGACGCCATGCTCCGGGGCCTCAGCCCGGGGACGGGCTCGGCGCCGGGTCCGCCGAGAGCGTGAGGAGCCGCCCGAGGGGGAACTCGAACCGCACCTCGCGCCCCCGCCCCAGCCGGACCGGCAGCACGAGCGTGCGGCCGCGGACCGAGGGCAGGGCGGGGAACGTGACGATGGCGGCCATCCCACGCGTGCCCGGTGGGACCCCCCGGAGGTTCGGGGTGCCGGCGAGCCCCTCGACCCTCCCGCCCGCCCGGTCCACGATCGCGGCGTCGGGGGGGAGGAGCGTGAGGCGCCGCCGCGTCCCGTTCGAGAGGACGAGGTTCACGCTCCACTCGGGCACGAACGTGAAGACCGAGTCCAGCTCCACGGTGACCCCGCGGGCGGAGGCCCGCTGGTCCACCAGGTGGATCTCGTCGTCCATCGAGAGGCCGTCGCGGAACGCGTTCAGCACGCCCCAGTCCCCGAGGTCGCGTCGGAACAGCGCGACCGGGCCCCGGAAGACCCTGACGCGTCGGGCCGGTTCCCCCTCCTCCGGCGCGAACGTGAGCGAGACCGTGGCGTCGAGGTCGAGGTGGGCCCCGAGCGCGTCGGCCGCCTCGATCCGGAGGAAGCCCACGAAGGCCACCCGCTCCACGTCGGCGCGGCCGATGATCTCGCCCGGGAACTGCTCGGCCTGGACCCCGACCCACTCCGCCCAGCGCAGCATCGCGGGGGTCCCGGCGAGCGCGCGGAGGGCCGCGGCGCCGTCCTCGTCGGCCCGCGCGTAGGCCTGGACGAACGAGATCGCGGCCTGGCGGGCCGCGGCGACGTCGAGCCCGAGGGTCGGGGAGATCTGCTCGAGGGCGTTCGGTCGCACCTCGCTCGTCGGGGCCGCGCAGGCCACCGCGAGGAAGGCCAGGAGCGCGGGGAGGCGGCGCATGCGGCGCCTATCATATGGAGCGGAGGAGCCGGCCGGGCGGCCGCGGGGCCGCGCATCGCGGCCTCGAGGAAAGTCGGGGCTCCACAGGGCAGGGTGCTGGGTAACGCCCAGGCGGGGTGACCCGCGGAAAGCGCCACAGAAACAGACCGCCCCCGCGAGGGGGTAAGGGTGGAACGGTGAGGTAAGAGCTCACCAGCGCGCCGGGTGACCGGCGCGGCTCGGCAAGCCCCACCCGGAGCAAGGCCAAGCAGGGAGCGCTCGAGGGTGGCCCGCCCGATGCTCCCGGGTAGGCCGCGCGAGGTCGGAAGACCCGGGGTCCCGCCGAGAGGCGGGGCTCAGATAGATGGCCGCCCCCGGCCCGAGCGGGCCGGGACAGAACCCCGCTTACAGGCCGGCTCCTCCCCCCTCACCGGGCGCCGACGCCGGCCGCCATCGCCCGGCGGAGCTGGGCGCCCGCGTGGTAGCTCGAGCGGACGAGCGGCCCGGCCTCGACGTGCGGGATCCCCGCCCTCCGGGCCGCCTCGGCGTGCGCCGCGAACTCCTCCGGCCGCACCCATCGGTCCACCGGGAGGTGGTACCGGGAGGGCTGGAGGTACTGGCCCATCGTGAGGATGTCCACGCCCGCGGCCGCGAGGTCCGCGAGGGCCTCCGGGACCTCCTCGGGGCGCTCGCCCATCCCGAGGATCAGGTTGGACTTCGTAATCTGGCCCGGGCGGAGGCGCTTCGCCATCCGCAGGACCTCGAGGGAGCGGTCGTAGCCGAAGGCCGGGCGGATCCGGGGATGGAGCCGGCGGACCGTCTCCAGGTTGTGGGCGAAGACGTCGGGGCCGGCCTCGAGCACCGTGGCGACGTCCCGCTCGCCGCCCTTGAAGTCCGAGGGGAGGACCTCCACGGTGCAGCCCGGCACCGCCGCGCGGATAGCCCGGACCGTCGCCGCCCAGATCCGGGCCCCGCCGTCGGGGAGGTCGTCGCGGGCGACGCCGGTCACCACCACGTGGCGGAGCCCCATGGCGCGGACGGCCTCGGCGACCCGCCGCGGCTCCTCCTCGTCGACGGGGAGGGGCTTCGCCGTCATCACGTCGCAGAACCCGCACCGCCGGGTGCACCGGTCGCCCAGGATCAGGAACGTCGCCTCGCGGTCCTCCCAGCACTCGTAGATGTTCGGGCACCCCGCCTCCTCGCAGACGGTGTGGAGGTCCAGCCCCCGCATCAGGCCCTTGAGCTCCGCGTAGTTCGGGCCCGTCCGGGCCTTCACCTTGAGCCACGGGGGGCGGGGCGCGGGGCGGGCGGTCTGCGCGCAGCCCACCGCGTGCGCGACGTGGGTGTCGCGGGCGGCGGTCCCGGGGGGCAGGGCCGGGAGGTACAGGCGGCGCCGATGCGGGTTGTGGTCGGCGTTGGCCATCGGTCCGAGTCTACCGGGCGGCGGCCCCCGAGCTCGCGCCCCGTCCGTCCCCCGCGCCGGGCGGCGATGCCGGGAGCCACACCCGGAACGAGGCGCCGCCGCCCGGTCGCTCCTCGACCCAGGCCCGCCCGCCGTGGAGCTCGGCGAAGCGGGCGACGAGCGAGAGGCCGATCCCGGTCCCCGGGGTGTGGGGCGTCGCCGAGGGGCCCTGGCGGAAGGGCTCGAAGATCGCGTCCCGGAGCGCGGGGGGCACCCCCGGCCCGTCGTCCTCCACGGCGAGCAGCACGCCACCGGCCTCCTCCCGGACCGCGACCCAGATGGTCCGGTCGGGGGCGGTGTGCCGGGCGGCGTTCGCCACGAGGTTCTCCACGATCCGCTCGAGCTTCGCCGGGTCCACCTCGGCGACCGCGGGTTCCGCCTGGACCAGGAGCCGGCGGTCGGCGGCCACGTCCAGGTCCTCCACGGTCCGGCGGACGAGCGCCCCCACGTCGATGGTCCGGTAGCGCGGGGTCACGATCCCCCGCTGCAGGCGGTCGATGTCGAGGAGGTCGGTGAGGAGCCGATCGAGCTTCCGGGCGTTCCCCACGAGGCGCGAGAGCAGGTCGACCCGTTCCTCCCGGGGGAGGTCGGGCTGCTGCTCGAGGGTCAGGGCGAGCCCGAGGATCGCCGTGAGGGGGCTCCGCAGCTCGTGGGAGACGGCCGCGAGGAACGTGTTCTTCATCTCGTCCAGGGCGCGGAGCCGCTCCGCCGCCTCCCGCTCCCGCCGCTCGCTCTCCCGGAGGGCCTCCTCGGCGAGCTTCAGCTCGGTGATGTCGTACATGACCCCCTGGACGATCGGGGGACCGCCGCCCGGATCGGGGAGGACCACGGCGTCGTCGCGGATCCACACCACCCGTCCGTCGGGGCGGACGAACCGGTACTCCTGGGTGAGGCGGCCCCCCCGGCGGACGGCCTCGTGGTAGGCCCGGACGGCGCGGTCGCGGTCCTCGGGGTGGAGGTGCTCGGCCCAGAGGTCGGGCTCGGCCAGGTAGCGCTCCGGCGGGACGCCCAGGATCTCCCGGATCTGGGGGCTCACGTACTCCGTCACGTCACGCTCCGCCGGCCGGTCGATGTAGAGGACGGCCGGCAGCTGCTCGACGAGCGTGCGGTAGCGCTGCTCGGCGCGTCGGAGCTGTTCCTCGGCTGCGCGGAGGCGCTCCTCGGCCTCCTTCTGGGCCGTGATGTCCCAGAGCACCCCCTGCCAGACCGGTTCGTCGCCCTCCCCGTCCTCCACCCGGACCGCCTCGTCCCGGACCCACACGACCGAGCCGTCCTTCCGCACGAGGCGGTACTCGCACCGCCAGGTCCCGCCCTCCTCGGGCTGGGCGAGGACCCGGTCTCGGTCCTCGGGGTGGAGCCGCTTCACCCAGAGCTCGGGGTCGGCGAGCCGCTCCTCGGCGGTGAAACCGAGGAGCTCCTCGTAGCCGGGGCTCACGTAGAGCGCGCTCGAGACCTCGTCCCCCCGGTTCACGTAGACGACCACCGGGAGCCGCTCGACGAGCGTCCGGTAGCGGGCCTCCTCCCGGCGGAGCGCGGCCTCGGCGCGCCGCCGCCGTGCCGCCTCCCGCCCCGCGCCCCGGCGGGCGCGGCGGCCCCCGGACGGCGCGGGCGGATCGGCGGGTCGCGCGGCGCCGCGGTCGCCGCCTCGCCCCGCGGGACGCGGATCGGCGCGTTCCATCTCCCCAGGTATCGGCCCCCTCGGGAGGGCCCTGAAGGACGGCGCGGCGCCGCTAGGAGCGGGCGAGCTCGCGCATCCGCTCGTACAGCCGGTCGGGGTCGGGGAGGAAGGCCTGTTCGAGGGGCGCGGCGAACCCCATGGCCGGCACGTCCGGGCCCCCGATCCGCACCGGGGGCGCGTCGAGGTCGAACATCGCCTCCTCGGCGATCAGCGCGGAGATCTCGGCCCCGGCTCCATAGGTCCGGTTGTCCTCGTGCACGACCATGGCCTTCCCGGTCTTCCGGACCGAGGCCAGGATGGTCTCCCGGTCCAGGGGCGCGATGGTCCGGACGTCGACCACCTCCGCCGACATCCCCTCCTCCCGCTCCAGGCGTTCGGCGGCCTCCAGGCAGTGGTGGAGCATGAGGCCGTAGGCGATCACCGTGAGGTGCTCGCCGCGCCGCTTCACCTCGGCCACGCCGATCGGGACCTCGTAGGGTTCGTCCGGAACCTCCCCCCTGATCAGCCGGTAGGTCTTCTTGTGCTCGAGGAACAGGACCGGGTCGGGGTCGCGGATGGCCGCGCGGAGGAGCCCTTTCGCGTCGTAGGGGGTCGCGGGCACGACGACCTTGAGGCCGGGCACGTGTCCGTAGAACGCCTCGATCGACTGGGAGTGGTAGAGGGCGCCGTGGACCCCGCCGCCGTAGGGGGCCCGGATCACCAGCGGCACGCCGAAGTCCCCGTTCGAGCGGTAGCGGATCCGGGCCGCCTCCGAGACGATCTGGTCGAAGGCGGGGTGGATGAAGTCCGCGAACTGGATCTCGGCCACCGGGAGCAGCCCGTGGAGGGCCATCCCGATCGCCACCCCCACGATGGCCGACTCGGCGAGGGGCGTGTCGATCACCCGCCGCTCGCCGAACTCCTCGAGGAACCCCTGGGTCACCCGGAACACGCCCCCGCGGGCCCCCACGTCCTCGCCCAGGACGACCACGCGCTCGTCGGCCCGCATCTCCTCGGCGAGCGCGTCGTGGATCGCGGTGACCACGTTCACCTCGCTCACCGGGGCTCGCCTCCCTCGGCGAACACGTGGCGGAGCAGGGTGGAGGGATCGGGGTCCGGGGCGTTCCACGCCCGGTCCACGGCCTCCTCCACCTCCCCCTTCACCTCGGCCCGGAGCCGCTCCTCGGCCCCCTCGTCGAGGAGGCCCTGCTCCCGGAGGTAGGCGCCGAAGCGCAGGAGCGGGTCCTGGTGGCGGGCCGCCTCGACCTCCTCCCGGCTGCGGTAGGTCCGGTCGTCGTCGTCGGAGGTGTGGGAGTAGAAGCGGTAGGTCTTGCACTCGATCAGCGTGGGTCCCCCGCCCGAGCGGGCGCGCTCGACGGCCTCCTTGGCCGCCCGGTAGCACGCCAGCACGTCGTTGCCGTCCACCACCACGCCGGGGAACCCGTAGCCCTCCGCGCGCACCGCCACGTCCTCCACCGCCATCTGCTTCGACTGGGGCACGGAGATCGCGTAGCGGTTGTTCTCGCAGATGAAGACGACCGGGAGCCGGTGGATCCCGGCGAAGTTCAGCCCCTCGTGCCAGTCGCCCTCCGAGGTGGCGCCGTCGCCGAACCAGCAGCCCACGACGGCGTCCTCGCCGCGGTACTTCACGGCGTAGGCCACCCCGGCGGCGTGGGGGACCTGGGTCGCGATGGGGGACGAACCGGTGATGATCCCGAGCCTCCGGCTCCCCCAGTGGGCGGGCATCTGCCGGCCCCCCGAGCAGGGGTCGTCGGCCTTGGCGAAGATGCCGAGGAACACCTCGTAGGGCGTGAGCCCGGCGACGAGCACGACGGCGAGGTCGCGGTAGTAGGGGAGCCAGATGTCCTGGCCGGGGCGGAACGCCCACGCCGTGCCCACCTGGCAGCCCTCGTGCCCGGAGACCGGGATCACGAACGGCGCCTTGCCCTGGCGGTTGAGCCGGAAGGCGGCCTCGTCGCACAGGCGGGCCGTGACCATGGTTCGGTACATCCGGAGGAGGTCGTCGGGGGAGAGCCCGAGCTCCTCGTGGGCGGCGGGTGTCACGCGGGTCGACATGCGGGTACCCCCTGGGAGGAACGGAACGGCCGCCGGGGTGTCCCGACGGCCGGCGAGCGCGCTCGCGTGGTGGGCGGAGCTACGAGGATGGCTCGGAGCGCCATCGACATCGAGTCTACCCCAGCGGCGTGGGGCGATGCCGCTGCCCTGGTGCCCGGACCTGGTATCCTTCGATCGGCCGAAGACCCACCCCAGGTGGGGTGGGGAGAAACGGAGGCACGATGCGGCCAGGGGACAAGGCGGCGATCCTCGCCCGGCTGAAGACCGTCCGAGGCCACCTGGACGGGATCGTCCGGATGGTCGAGGAGGACGCGTACTGCGTGGATCTCATGAAGCAGATCTCGGCGGTCCAGGCGTCGCTCGAGCGGGCCAACCGCCTGGTCCTCCGTCACCACCTCGAGACCTGCTTCTCCGACGCGGTGCGGGCCGGGAGGGGCGAGGCGGCGGTCTCGGAGCTCCTGGACGCCGTGAAGTTCACCCCGGTCCTGACCGGCCCGGGCGCCGCCGTCGGGGGCCGGGCCACGGGGGAGGCGGAGGCGACGTGAGCGAGCTGTTCGTGACGGCGGCGGGCGCCGCGCTCGGCGCCGGGCTCGTCTGGTTCTTCTTCGGCCCGAAGGAGGCCGGGCGGGCCGAGCTCCGGGGACGCGTCCAGGAGGTCCGGGTCGCCGTGAAGGGAGGGTACTCGCCCGCCGTGATCCGGGTGCGCCAGGGGGTCCCCCTCCGGATCACGTTCGACCGGCAGGAGGCCGGGGAGTGCACGTCGGAGGTGGTGTTCCCCGATTTCCGCGTCCGTCGGACGCTGCCCGCGTTCGCCCGGACCACGGTCGAGCTCCTCCCCGCCCGGGCCGGGGAGTTCCGGTTCTCGTGCGGGATGAACATGGTGCACGGCCTGCTGGTCGTGGAGCCGGCGGAGGGCCTCCCGGCCGCGCCCGGCGCGCCGGACGAGGGGGCGGCCGCGGGGGATGGGGACGGCGCGGTCGCGGCGCCGGGCCGTCCCGCGCCCGAGGGCCACACGCACGAGGGGCCGGTGCCGGTCCGGGTCGAGCCCACCGGCCCCGAGCGGGTGCGCCTGCGTCTGCCCGGGGCGTCCTGCCCCACGTGCCTGCGGACCGTCTCGTCGGCCCTCGAACCGCTCCCCGGCGTCCGGCGCGTGCACGCGGACGTCGCCCGGGACGTGGCGACGGTGGAGTTCGACCGCGCCCTCGCCTCGGTCGACGACCTGGAGCGGGCGGTGGCGGCGGTGGGCTACCGGGTGGAGGTCGAGCCCGGGTGGGAGGACGAGGAGGCCGCGGAGCGGCGCCGCGAGATCCGGGACCTCGCCCGCCGCGTGGCGGTGGGGGCGGTCCTCACCGCGCCCGTCGCCCTGGCCGTGATGGCCGCCGAGGTGCTCGGGCTCCGGGTGCCGGAGCTCCTCATGGACCGCTACGTCCAGCTCCTCCTCGTGACGCCCGTCTACCTGTACACGGGCTGGCCCATCCACACCGTGGGGTGGCGGGCGCTCCGCCACCGCTCGGCGGAGATGAACGCGCTGATCACGGTGGGGACCACGGCCGCGTTCGCGTACAGCGTCCTCGCGACCGTGGCGCCGGGCGTGCTGCCGCCCGACGCGCGCGACGTCTACTTCGAGGCGGTCGGGGTGATCCTCACGCTGATCCTCCTGGGCCGGCTCCTCGAGGCGCGGGCGAAGCAGGGCACCGGCGAGGCGATCCGGAAGCTGCTGGGCCTGCGTCCGCGGACGGCCCGGGTGGTGCGGGACGGGGTCGAGCTCGAAGTCCCCGTGGACGAGGTGCGCGTCGGCGACGAGGTCGTGGTCCGCCCGGGCGAGCGCCTCCCCGTGGACGGCGAGATCGTCGCGGGCCGCTCCACGATCGACGAGTCGATGGTGACGGGGGAGTCGATCCCGGTGGACAAGGGGCCGGGGGACCCGGTCGTCGGCGGCACCGTGAACCAGACGGGGTCGTTCCGCTACCGGGCCACCGCGGTCGGCGCCGAGACCGTCCTGGCCCAGATCGTGCGGCTGGTCCGGGAGGCCCAGGCGTCGAAGGCCCCGATCGAGCGGCTGGCCGACCGGGTCGCGGGGGTCTTCGTGCCGGTCGTGACGCTCCTCTCGATCGCCACGTTCGTCGCCTGGTACGACCTCGGGCCCGACCCGGCCCTCACGACGGCCCTGGTCCGGGCGGTCTCGGTCCTGATCATCGCCTGCCCCTGCGCGCTCGGGCTCGCGACGCCGCTCTCGATCATGGTGGGGACCGGCCGGGGCGCCGAGCACGGCGTGCTGATCCGCTCCGCCGAGGCTCTGGAGACCGCGCACCGGGTGCGGACCGTGGTCCTCGACAAGACGGGGACCGTCACCACCGGCCGCCCCGCCCTGGCCGAGGTCGTCCCCGCCGGCGGCCTGACCGAGGACGAACTGCTCCGGCTCGCCGCCTCCGCCGAGCGGGCCTCCGAGCACCCGTTGGCCCGGGCCGTGGTGGAGGGCGCGGCGGAGCGCGGCGTGGACCTGGCCGAGCCGACGGCCTTCCGCTCGGCGACCGGGATGGGGGTGCGTGCGGAGGTGGAGGGCCGCACCGTGGTCGTCGGCCGCCGGGCCCTCCTCGCCGAGGAGGGCGTGGACGCCGGGACGCTGGAGGAGACGGTGGCGCGGCTGGAGCGCGAGGGGCTCACGGCCATCCTGGTCGGGGTGGACGGCCGGGCGGCCGGCGTCCTCGCCGTCGCGGACACCCCGAAGCCGGAGGCGCCGCGGGCGGTGGCCGGGCTGCGCCGACGGGGCCTCGAGGTGGTGATGATCACCGGCGACAACCGGCGGACGGCCGAGGCGGTGGCCCGCCGGGTGGGGATCGGGCGGGTCCTGGCGGAGGTCCTTCCCCAGGACAAGGCCCGGGAGGTCCGCCGGTTGCGCTCCGAGGGGCGCGTGGTCGCGATGGTGGGCGACGGGATCAACGACGCGCCGGCCCTCGCGGAGGCCGACGTGGGGGTGGCCATCGGCACGGGGACCGACGTCGCGATCGAGGCGGCCGACGTCACGCTGATCTCGGGCGACCTGCGGGGCGTGGTGACGGCGTTCGACCTCTCCCGGGCGACGATGCGGAACGTGAAGCAGAACCTGTTCTTCGCGTTCGTGTACAACGTCGTGGGGATCCCGGTCGCGGCGGGCGTGCTCGTCCCCGCGCTCGGGATCGCCCTGGATCCGATCATCGCGGCGGCGGCGATGGCCCTGTCCTCGCTCTCGGTGGTCTCGAACGCGAACCGGCTCCGCCGGTTCCGGGCGGGCCCCCTCCCCGAGGCGGGCGAGCCGGTGGCCGAGGTGGTCGTCGAGGTGAAGGAGGAGGAGGAGGAACGGATGGCGACGGTGCGCGATCCCGTGTGCGGGATGGACGTCGATCCGGCCCAGGCGGCCGGGAGCGAGCGCTACGGGGACGAGACCTACTACTTCTGCTCGACCTCGTGCCTGGAGCGGTTCCGGGAGGATCCGGCGAGGTACGTGGGACGGGAGGCGACGTGAGCGAACGCGGCGCCTACGTCATCGACGTCACCGACGCCGACTTCGAGGATCGGGTGATCCGGGCATCGAAGGAGCGTCCGGTGGTCGTCGACCTCTGGGCCGCGTGGTGCGCCCCCTGCCGGACCCTGGGCCCGATCCTCGAGAAGGTGGCGGAGGAGAAGGCGGGGGCCTTCGTCCTCGCCAAGCTCGACGTGGACGCGAACCCGGCGACCGCGGCCGCCTTCGGGGTGCGGAGCATCCCCACGGTGATCGCCTTCGTCGACGGCCAGCCGGTCGACGGGTTCGTGGGGGCCTACCCCGAGCCCTTCGTCCGGGACTTCGTGGAGCGGCTCCTGCCCTCCCCCGGGGACGTCGCCGCGCGGGAGGCCGCGGAGGCCGCGGATCCGGCGGAGGCCGAGCGGCGCTTCCGCGAGATCCTCTCCTCAGAGCCCGGGAACCGGGAGGCTCGGCTGGGGCTCGGGCGCCTCCTCCTCGACCGGGGCGACGCGGCGGCCGCCAGGGAGGTCCTCGTCCCCCTCCTCCCGGACGCCGAGGCCGAGCGCCTCCTGGCCAGGGCCACGGTGCTCGGGTGGGCCGCGACCGGCGACGGCGACCCGCTGGCCGGGCCCAAGCGCCTGGCGGCCGAGGGGAGGTTCCGCGAGGCCCTGGATGGGTTCCTGGGGGCGGTGGTGCACGCGCCCGACCTCCGGGACGCCGCGCGGGCCGCGATGCTCGAGGTCTTCCGGGTCCTGGGCGAGGAGGACCCGCTCACCGCCGAGTACCGCAGGAAGCTCGCGAGCGCCCTGTTCTAGGTGGACCTGTACGAGCGCATCCGGGCGTTCTGGGACGAGGACGCCCGGACGTACGACCGTTCGCCCGGCCACGCCGCGTCCGATCCCGGGGAGGCGGCGGCCTGGCGAGCGATCCTGGTCCGGCACCTCCCGCCGCCGCCCGCCCGCGTCCTCGACGTCGGCGCCGGGACGGGCGCGATGAGCCTCCTCGCGGCCGACCTCGGCCACGACGTCACGGGCCTCGACCTCTCGCCGGCGATGCTGGACCGGGCCCGCGAGAAGGCGGCGGCCCGGGGCCGTTCCCTCTCGCTCGTGGTGGGCCGCTCCGAGGACCCCCCACCGGGCCCGTTCGACGCGGTGATGGAGCGCCACGTCCTCTGGACGCTCCCCGAGCCCGTCGCCGCCCTCGCGGCGTGGCGGCGGGTGGTCCGTCCCGGCGGCCGTCTGCTCCTCCTCGAGGCGGTCCACGGGGACCGCCGACGGGACGCCGTGGCCGGGCTCGTCCGACGCGTGCTCCGGACGCCGCCCGACCACCACGCGCCCTACCCGGCGGAGGTCGTGGCCGTCCTGCCTCTCGCCGGGGCGCGGTCGCTCCGCCCGATCCTCGAGGCGGTCGCCGCGGCCGGCTGGCGGCGCATCCGCGTGGAGCGGCTCCGGGAGGTGGAGCGGGCGAGGCGGCGGGCGACGGGCTGGCCCCTCGGCGCGCTCGAGCAGGTCCCGCGCTACGCGGTCACGGCCTCCGCCTGAGGCGCCGCGCCCGGGAACCGGGCGACCTCCTCGGCGGGGGCCGGGGAGAGCCGCCGGTCGAAGACCTCCTCGAACCGGCGGGCCACGAGCGGGGCCATCTCGGCCACCGTGACCTCCCGGCCGGCGAGCTCGGACAGGGACGCGACGCCGTGGTCATCCAGGCCGCAGGGCACGATGGCCCGGTACCAGGAGAGGTCCGTGGTGCAGTTCAGCGCGAAGCCGTGCAGCGTGACCCGCCCCCGCATGATCCGGACCCCGATGGCGCAGACCTTCCGGTCGCCGGCCCACACGCCGGTCTGGACGTCGGTCCGGCGCTCGAGGGCGATCCCGGCGTCCCGGGCGGCCCGGATCACGACCTCCTCGAGCCGACGGACGTAGGCCAGGGCGTCGGGCGTGCCGAGGTCCAGGATGGGGTAGCCGACGAGCTGCCCGGGCCCGTGGAACGTGAGCGAGCCGCCGCGGTCGATGAAGTGCAGCTCGGCGCCGGCCCGCCGGATCAGGTCCTCGGACCACACGAGGTGCTCCGGGCGCCACCGCCGCCCGGCCGTGTACACCGGGGCGTGTTCCAGGAGGACCAGCGCGTCGGGGACCTCGCCCGCGAGCCTCCGCTCGGCGAGGCGGTGCATCGCCTCGTTCGCCGGCCCGTACGGAACGAGCCCCGCGGGCCGGAGCAGCCACGTCGGCCGTGCCACCCCTACCGCCTGAGGTCCTCGGCGAAGTCCCAGGTCTCCAGGTTCTCCTTGACCCGGGCCAGGAACCTCGTGGCCTCGGCGCCGTCGATCACCCGGTGGTCCCAGGACATCGAGAGGTAGACCATGTGCCGGATCGCGATCGCGTCGTCCACCACGACCGGCCGCCGCTGGACCGCGTCGAACGAGAGGATCCCGGTCTGGGGGAGCGGGATGATCGGCACCGAGGCGAGCGATCCGAATGGGCCGGGGTTCGTGATCGTGAACGTACCGCCGTGGACCTCGTCGGGGTGGAGGCGGTGTTCCCGGGCCCGGGTCGCCAGGTCGTCGATGGCCCGGGCCAGGCCCACGAGGTTCATCCCGTCGGCCCCCTTGACGACCGGGACGATGAGCCCCTCGTCGTAGGAGACGGCGACCCCGAGGTTCACGTACCGCTTGAGCACGATCTCCTCGCCGCGGAGCTCCGCGTTCACCATCGGGAAGGCGAGCAGCGCGTCCACCACCGCCCGGGCCACGAACGGCAGGTAGGTGAGCTTGAAGCCCTCGCGGGCCTCGAAGGCGGCCTTGGCCGCCTCGCGGGCCCGGACCACGCGCTCCATGTTCACCTCGACCAGGGTCCAGGCCCGGGCCGTGGTCTGGAGGCTCTGGGTCATGTGCCGGGCGATGGTCCGCCGGACCACGGACATCGGCACGACCTCCTCCCGCGGCCCGGCCGCGACGGCCGGCCGGGGCGCGGCCTCCTCGGCCGGGGCGCGCGGCGCCGCCGGGGTCTCCGCGGCCGGGGCCGGCGCGGCCGCCTTCATCCGCTCCACGTACGCCAGCACGTCCTGCTTGGTGATCCTCCCGCCGGCGCCGGTGCCCTCGACCTGGGAGAGGTCGATCCCGTGCTCGGCGGCGAGTCGGCGCACGAGGGGGGAGAGGATCTGCGACCTCGGCCCTCGCTCACGCGCGGGCCGTTCTGCCGCGGCCGGCGCCGCCTCCGGCCCTGGGGCAGCCGCGGCCGGCACCGGCGCTGCCTCCCGCTCCGCGCCGGCCTCGGGCCGGGGGGCCTCGGCCGTCGTCGCCGCGGCGCCCTCATCCTCGATCTCCGCGAGCGGGGCGCCGACCTTCACGGTCTCCCCCTCCTGGACGAGGATCCGGCGGAGGACCCCCGCCGAGGGCGAGGGCACCTCGGTGTCGACCTTGTCCGTGGAGATCTCGAACAGGGGCTCGTCGCGCTCGACCCGGTCCCCCTCCTTCTTGAACCACCTGAGGATGGTGCCCTCGACGATGGTCTCCCCGAGCTGCGGCATCGTGATCGACGTCATCGGGCCTCCCGGCTGGGACTCACCACGCGGACAGCTGCTCGACCGCCTTCTCGATGTCCTCGACCTGCGGCAGGTACGCGTCCTCCAGGGGCGGCGAGAACGGGACCGGCGTGTGCGGGGGCGCCAGGCGCATCACCGGCGCGTCGAGATGCTCGAACGCCCGCTCGGCGAGGGCCGCCGCCACCTCGGCGCCGACCCCCAGGAACCGGTTCGACTCGTAGACCACGAGGGCCCGGCTGGTCTTCTCGACGCTCCGGAGGACGGTGTCGACGTCCAGCGGGTAGACGGTGCGGAGGTCCACCACCTCGACCGAGATGCCCCGCCCCGCCAGGTTCTCCGCCGCCTCCAGCGCCTTGTGGACCATGGCGCCGTAGGCGACGATCGTACAGTCCTCCCCCGCCCGCTTCACGTCGGCCACCCCGATCGGGACGAGGAAGTCGGGGTCGTCGGGGACGACCTCCTTCACCCGACGGTAGATCCACTTGTGCTCCAGGAACACGCACGGGTTGTCGTCGCGGATCGCCGCCTTGAGGAGCCCCTTCGCGTCCGACGGGAAGGCCGGGCAGATCACCTTGAGCCCCGGCTGGTGCGCGAACCAAGCCTCCGGGTTCGTGGAGTGGAACGCGCTGGCCCGCACGCCCCCGCCGGAGGGCCCCCGGAGCACGATCGGGAGCGGCACCCCGGAGCGGTAGTGGTAGCGGGCGGCGGCCGTCACGATCTCGTCGAAGCCCGAGGACATGAAGTCGGCGTACTGGAACTCGGCGACCGGGCGGAACCCCTCCATCGCCGCGCCGATCGCCATCCCCACGATCGTCTCCTCGCAGATCGGGGTGTCCATCACCCGCTCGGGCCCGAACCGCTCGATGAATCCCTCGGTGACCTTGAACGCGCCGCCGTAGACCCCGATGTCCTCGCCCAGCAGGAACACGCGCTCGTCGCGCTCCATCTCCTCCCAGAGCGCCTCGGCGATGGCCACGAGGTAGGTGGCCTCGCCCTCCTCGGTCCGCTTCCCCCGGGGCTCGGCCCCGTGGCCGGCGGCCCCCGCCTCGAGCTGCTGGGTCGCCATCAGCCCGTCCCCCCCTCCCGGGAGGGGTCGCTCGCCCAGTACCCGTCGTCGGTGAACACGCCCTTGGTGACCTCCTCGGGGACCGGGAACGGCGAGGCCTGGGCGAACCGGTAGCCCTCGTCGAACTCGCGCTCGATCCGCTCCTCGATCGCCTTCACCTCGTCGTCCTCGATGAGGCCGTTCGTCCGGAGGTGGTCCTCGAACCGCCGGACCGGGTCGCGGCGCGTCATGTACTCCTCGAGGAGCTCCCTCGGCACGTACTTGGCGGGGTCGTGGCCGGCGTGGCCGCGCCAGCGGAGCGACACGGACTCGATCAGCGTGGGCCCTTCCCCGGCCCGCGCGCGGTCCACGGCCTCCCGGGCCGCCCGGTACACCTCGAGGACGTCGGTCCCGTCGACCCGGACCCCCGGCATCCCGTAGGCCGCCGCCCGCTCCGCGATCGTGGCCACGGGGAACTCGAGGCGGTTCGGCGTGGAGTACGCGTACTGGTTGTTGTTCACCACCCACACCACCGGGAGCTTGTGGATCGCCGACACGTTCAGGGCCTCGTGCCAGCGCCCGTTGGAGGTCGCGCCGTCGCCGCAGATCGCCATCGCCACCCGGTCCTCGCCCCGGCGCTTGTACGCGAGGGCGGCGCCGCAGGCGATCGGGTAGGCGATCGGGAGGTGGGAGATCACGGTGAAGGTCCGCGCCCCGTACCAGTCGCCCATGTGGCTGTTCCCGTCCCGTCCCCGGGTGTAGCCGTCGATCCGCCCCCAGAACTGGGCCATCACGCGCTTGAGGTCCACGCCCTTGACGAACTGGGCGGAGAGGTCCCGGTGGGTGGGGAACAGCGAGTCCTCCTTCCGGAGGGCGTACACCGCCCCCACGTGGGTCCCCTCCTGGCCGCGCCCGGAGTAGATCGCGCCCGGCAGGCGCCCCTGCCGGTACAGCGCCTCCATCCGCTCGTCGAAGTAGCGGCACAGCTTGAGGAGGTACAGGATCTCGTGGAGCTGCTCCCGGGAGAGCCCCGGTACCGGGCCCTCGCCCTTCCGCCGCGACCGGGCCGACGTCTTGGTGGCCATCTCCCCTCCTACGGCGTGTGGAGCGGCTTCCCGGCGAGCGCGAGGTGCGCCTCACCGATCGCCTCGGACAGCGACGGGTGCGGGTGGATCAGGGCGGCCACCTCGGCGGGAGCCGCCTCCCAGTTGGTGATCAGCATGCCCTCCGAGATCAGGTCGGTGACGTGGGGGCCGACCAGGTGCACGCCGAGCACGGGGCCGCCGGCCGCGGCGACGAGCTTCACGATCCCTCCCTCGCCCACGATGTTCGCCTTGCCGATGCCCCGGAGGTCGAGCACCTCGACCTCCACGTCGTGGCCCCGCTCGCGGGCCTGCTCCTCGGTGAGGCCGACCGACGCCACCTCCGGCGAGCAGTACGTGACCCGGGGGATCCCGGCGTAGTCGATCTCGGGGACGGCGAGGCCCGCGATCCGCTCCGCCACCGCGATCCCCTCGGCGAACGCGACGTGCGCGAGCTGGAGGGGCGTGGCGGCCACGTCCCCCACCGCCCAGACGTGGGGGGCCGTCGTCTGGAGCTGGCCGTCGACCTTCACGAACCCCCGGTCGAGCTCCACGCCCACCGCCTCCAGGCCCAGGTCCTCGGTGACCGGGGCTCGGCCGACGGCCACCAAACAGAGATCCGCGGAGACCGTGGCGACGCCCCCGGCGTCGAAGGTGACCTCCACCCGGTCCCCGTGGTCCACGATGGCCTCCACCCGGGCCCCGGCGTGCGCGCGGATCCCGCGCCGGCGGAAGGCGCGGGCCAGCTCCTTCGAGACGTCCGGGTCCTCGAGGGGCGCGATCCGGGGGAGCGCCTCGAGCAGCGTGACCTCGGCGCCGAGCGACCGGTAGAACGAGGCGAACTCGAGCCCCACCGCGCCCGCCCCGATCACGACCGCCGATCCGGGGAGGAACGGGAGCGCCAGGGCCTCGTCGCTCGTGATGACCCGCTCCGAGCGCTCGATCCCCGGGAGGAGCTTGGGCCGCGAGCCGGTCGCCAGCACGACGTCCGCCGCCTCGAGCCGCCGGCCGTCGACCTCCACGGCCGGGCCGGGGAGCAGCCGCGCGGTCCCCCGCACGACCTCGATCCCCCGGTGCCGGATCAGGCCGGTGAGGCCCGCGACCAGCTTGTCCACGATGCGGTCCCGGAACGCGGCGATGGCCTCGCGGTCCGGCTCGCCGGAGGCCCGGATCCCCCACTCCTCCGCCCGTCGGACCGTGTCCAGCACCTCCGCCGACCGGAGCAGCGCCTTGGTCGGGATGCACCCCCGGAGCAGGCAGGTGCCGCCGAGCCGCTCCTCGCGCTCGATCAGGGCCACGCGCTTGCCGAGCTGGGCGGCGCGGAGGGCGGCGGAGTAGCCGCCCGTGCCGGCGCCGATCACCGCTACGTCGTAGGCGTCGCCCATCCCACCGATGCTACCGCGTCCGCCCCCGGAGCCGCCCCGGACCGGTCAGGCCGACCGCGCGCGGGCGGCCTCGATCATCTCGGCGACCCGGGTCCCGCCGAACCGAGCGCTCCCCACCAGGCGGTCCAGGAGCCGCTCGGCCCGCCGCGAGTCCGGCACCACGGCGACGACCACGTAGAGCCCCGAGCTCGGGATGCCCAGGCTCCGGACGGGGCCGAAGCCCGGCGCCGCCACGAAGTAGGCCCACCGCGTGGCGCCGTCGCGGGCCGCGCACGTCCCCTCGCCCCGCGCCACGTAGTCCCCGGGCGAGGCGGCGGGGCCGGAGACGAGCGGCGGACGGTGGTCGGCGTAGACCCGCTGCACCTCGGCCCGGCACCCCGGCGATCCGAGGAGCCGGCCCAGGGCCGGGCCGGTCGCGGCGAGGTAGAAGAAGTCGCTCGGGATCCCCACCGCGGCTGCGTCCACCCACAGCGCCGCGAGCCCGGCCACGGACCCGTCCATCCGACCCCAGGCCCGCGGCCTGGGCGACGCGTAGATCCCCCGCTGGGTCGGGGGGCCGTCGGCGATGGCCGGTCGCCAGTCGTCGGGGACCAGGGCGCGGACCTCCTCCGCCTCGACCACGCTGAAGGGCGAGGGGGACTCCCGGATCGAGAGCGGCGCGGCCGGCTCGGCGGGGGGGTCCGGCGGTCCGGCGTCGCGGCAACCCGCCGCGGCCAGCGCCAGCACGAGCCAGGCGATGGTCCTCCGCACCGTACCCGGCGCAGCATAGACCCCGCGGCGGGTGCGGCGCCAGCCGGCGCCGCCGCTACGTCCGCGTCCCCGGTTCGGCTGGGACGTCGGGGGCGAACAGCGGGGGCGCGGTGACCCGCTGGCCGCGATCGGCGGGGATGCAGAACGACACCCTGGTCCCCCCCGAGGGGAGGGGGTCGGCCCACATCACCCCCCCGTGCTGCACCACGAGCTGGCGCGCCAGGTGGAGCCCCAGGCCCACGCCGGCCCGCTCCTTCCGGAGCACCCGCTCCCCCGTGGAGAAGGGCTCGTCGAACGCCCGGGACAGGACCTCGCGGGCCATCCCGAGCCCATGGTCGGTCACGGTGACCAGGACGCCCTCGTCCAGCACCCGCGCGCGGAGCGAGACCGTCTCGTGGGGTGGCGAGTAGCGGCAGGCGTTGTCCAGGAGCTGCCGCACCACCTCCGAGATCCGGCCCGGGTCGGCCAGCGCCGTGACGGGGTCCGGGACCTGGTGCTCGATCCGGTGCTGGGGGTAGCGACGGGCGGCCTCCTCGGCGAGGTGGCGGAGGAGGGGGGCGAGGTCCACCTCCTGGACGTTCAGCGTGAGCGTCCCGCGGTCCAGCTCGGCGATCGTGAGGATCTCGTCCACGATCCCCATCAGCTTGTCCAGGGAGGCCTCCAGCTGCTGGAGGAACTCGCCCCGCTCGGGCTCCGGGACGTCCCGGTTCCGGAGGACGTAGGCGATCCCCTTGGCCACGGTGACCGGCGTGCGGAGCTCGTGCGAGACGTTGGCCAGGAACTCGGCCTTCGCCGCCTGGAGCGCGTCGAGCCTCCCGGTCGCCTCCGCGAGGGATTCCTCGAGCTCCTGATCGCGGCGGAGGGACTCGGCGAAGCGCTCCGCCAGGAGCCGGGCCACCTTGGGGGAGAGGACGACGCCGACGCCCCTGGCCACGGCGGCGACGGCGCGCACCACGTCGTCCGGCCCGTCCTCCTTGAGGAGGTACCCGGTGGCGCCTGCGCCGAGCATCTGGGCCGCCGAGCCGGCCGAGGCCACCGCGGTCCAGCAGAGCAGCTTCGTCCCCGGCGAGGTCGCGAGGATCCGGCGGACGAGCTCGGTCCCCGAGAGGCCCTCGAGGTCGATCTCGCAGACGGCCACCTCGGGTTGGAGCCTGCCGGCCAGCTCGACCGCGCGGAACCCGTCCGGGGCGCCCTCGACCTCGAGGTCCGCGCCGGAACGCAGGAGCGCGTACTGGAGCAGCGCCAGCCCGTCCGGCGCGTCGCAGAGGAGGATCTTCGTCGCCATCCATGCGAGGTATCGACGCCGGGTGGCGCCGGTTGAGCCGGCGGGCCTACTCGACCAGGCCGCTCCGGATCGCGATCGCCACGGCCTGGGCGCGGTCGTTCGCGCCGAGCTTCTCGAAGATCCGTTCCAGGTGGGTCTTGACCGTGTGGGGGGAGATCCCCAGGTCGCGGGCGACCTCCTTCGTGGTCGCCCCGTAGGCCACCTTCTGGAGGATCTCCTTCTCCCGCTTCGACAGGGGAGCCGCGGCGGGCCGCTTGTCGGCGAGCTGGACCTCCTCGATGAAGGCCCGGGTGAGGAGGGGGTGGATCACGGCCTTCCCCTCGAGCGCCATCCGGGCGGCGTGCACGAGCTCCTCGGCGGAGGCGTCCTTGAGCAGGTAGCCGGAGACCCCGGCCTGGATCGCCTCGGAGATCGCGGCCCTCGATTCGTCCACGGTGAACAGGATCACACGGGTCTGCGGCGAGCGCTCGCGGATCAGGCGGGTCGCCTCGATCCCGTCCATCCCCGGCATCCGGACGTCCATGAACACGACGTCCGGCTGGAGCTCGCTGGCCCGCTCGACGGCCTCCTCGCCGGTCGCGGCCTCACCCACCACCTCGACGTCCTCGGTGAGCTCGAGCGCCGACCGGAGCCCGTCCCGGGTCACCGGGTGGTCGTCCACGATCAAGGCCGTGATCGCCAAGCACCCTCCCGCGCCGCTCGCCTCGCGCCTGTCAGGGGACTGTAGGATAGACCCTCGAGGAGGTTGGTCCGCCCATGAACGACCCCGGTTCCCCACCGCCCGAGGCCGGCCCGCAGGCGGGGGCCGCGGCCCCCGAGGACCTTCGGGAGCGGGTCCTCGACGCGCTCCGCCACGTGGTGGACCCCGAGCTGGGCATCAACATCGTGGACCTGGGGCTCGTCTACGACGTCCGCATCCGGGGTGGCGTGGTCGAGATCGACTACACGCTCACCACGATGGGCTGTCCCATCGGGCCGCTCATCGAGGACCAGATCCACCGGCTCCTCGAGGGGATCCCCGGGGTCGACGAGGTCCGCGCCGAGCTCGTGCTCCGGCCCCCGTGGACGCCGGAGATGATGTCCGAGGAGGCCAAGGCCGCCCTCGGGATGTTCTGAGCACGCCGGGGCGGCCTTCGTCCAGCGCCGGACGCACGTGCGGCCCGGGCTCCCCCTTGACGGGGCGCCGCCGGCGGGGCTATGAATCCTACTCACTGAGTGGAGAAATGATCCCCACCCGCTGCGCAGGTCTCGTGGGGGCGATGATCCCCGATCGCGTGTGCTGTACCGGCGGCCGCGCGCCCGGCCGGGCGCGCTGAGCCGACCGCGCGACGGGACCGCTCCCGGGCGTCGCGCGGGCGGCGTCCCCAGGGACCCGGGAGCGCGGACCGGAAGGAGACCTGCGATGGCTGGGTACGCGAACCCCGAGGCGCTCGTCGAGACCGACTGGCTCGAGGCGCACCTCGATGACCCGAAGGTCCGGGTCATCGAGGTCGACGAGGACACCACGGCCTACGAGAAGGGCCACATCCGGGGGGCCGTGGGCTGGAACTGGAACACCGACCTCCACGCCCCGGTGGGGCGGGACTACATCGACCAGGAGGGGCTCACCAGGCTGCTCCGGAAGGCGGGGGTGGACGAGGACACGACCGTGGTCCTCTACGGCGGGAACAACAACTGGTTCGCCGCCTACGCGTACTGGCTGCTCAAGTACCTGGGCTTCGACCGAGTGAAGCTCCTGAACGGCGGGCGGAAGAAGTGGGAGCTCGAGTCGCGGGAGCTCACCCAGGAGGTGCCGTCCTACCCGGAGGGGAACGTGACCGTGACGGGGCCCGTGCGCCGCGAGCTCCGGGCCTTCCGCGACGAGGTCCTCGCGAAGCTCGGAGAGGCCGCGTTCGTGGACGTCCGCTCCCCCGAGGAGTACCGGGGGGAGAAGCTCGCGCCCGACCACCTCCCCCAGGAGCAGGCCCAGGTCCCCGGCCACATCCCGGGGGCCGCGAACGTCCCCTGGGTCCAGGCCGCGAACGACGACGGGACGTTCAAGTCCGCCGAGGAGCTCCGGGCGCTCTACGAGGGGAAGGGGATCACCCCCGACCGCGAGGTGATCGCCTACTGCCGGATCGGGGAGCGCTCCTCCCACACCTGGTTCGCCCTCCACGAGCTCCTCGGCTACCGGGACGTCAAGAACTACGACGGCAGCTGGACCGAGTACGGCTCGCTGGTCGGCGTGCCGGTGGAGAAGGGGTAGCGGCCGGGATCCGATCGCGGAGGTGGACTTTCCCCCTCGGCGGGGCGTATGCTTCGTCTCGCGGAGGGACCATCGACGCCGACCGAGGGGAGTGACCGACGTGGCGATCACCCAGGAGGAGCACCTCAGGGAGCTTTCCAAGGGGTACCGCTACGGCTGGCGGGACGAGGTCGAGTACGTCTTCGAGCCGAAGAAGGGCCTCTCCCAGGAGGTCGTCGAGGAGATCTCCTGGCTCAAGGGCGAGCCCGACTGGATGCGGAGGTTCCGGCTGAAGGCGTACCGGCACTTCGTCCAGCGCCCGATGCCGTGGTGGGGGGCCGACCTCTCGGGGATCGACTTCGACGACATCTACTACTACCTGAAGCCCACCGAGAAGCAGGCCACGTCCTGGGATGAGCTCCCCGAGGAGATCCGGGGGACCTGGGACCGACTGGGGATCCCCGAGGCGGAGAAGAGGTACCTCGGCGGGGTCTCGGCCCAGTACGAGAGCGAGGTCGTGTACCACAAGATCAAGGCCGAGCTCGAGTCGATGGGCGTGATCTTCACCGACACCGACTCGGCCCTCCGCGAGCACCCCGACCTGGTGCGGGAGTACTTCGGCACGGTCGTTCCGCCGAACGACAACAAGTTCGCGGCCCTCAACTCGGCGGTCTGGTCCGGCGGCTCGTTCATCTACGTGCCGCCCGGCGTCCACGTCGACATCCCCCTCCAGGCGTACTTCCGGATCAACGCCCAGAACATGGGGCAGTTCGAGCGGACGCTGATCATCGCCGACGAGGGTTCCTACGTGCATTACGTCGAGGGCTGCTCGGCCCCGATCTACACCACGGACTCGCTCCACTCGGCGGTGGTCGAGATCATCGTGAAGCGGGGGGCCAGGGTCCGGTACACCACGATCCAGAACTGGTCGACGAACGTCTACAACCTCGTGACCAAGCGGGCCGCGGCCTACGAGGATGCCGTGATGGAGTGGATCGACGGGAACATCGGCTCCAAGGTCACGATGAAGTACCCGTCGATCTACCTGCTGGGCAAGGGTGCCCGGGGCGAGGTGCTCTCGGTGGCGTTCGCCGGCCGGGGCCAGCACCAGGACGCGGGCGGGAAGGCCATCCACGCCGCCCCGTACACCTCGAGCGTCATCACCAGCAAGTCGGTCTCGAAGGACGGCGGCCGGACGGGGTACCGGGGGCTGGTGCGCGTCGAGCCCGGGGCGCACCACGCGAGGTCGATGGTGCGCTGCGACGCGCTCATCCTCGACGAGCACTCGCGCTCCGACACCTACCCCTACGTCGAGGTCGAGGAGGAGACGGCCCAGCTCGGCCACGAGGCGACCGTGGCCCGGATCGGCGAGGACCAGCTCTTCTACCTCATGAGCCGGGGCCTCTCCGAGGCCGAGGCCTCGGCGATGATCGTGAACGGGTTCATCGAGCCCATCACCCGCGAGCTCCCGATGGAGTACGCGGTCGAGCTGAACCGCCTGATCGAGCTCCAGATGGAGGGCGCGATCGGCTGAGCCCGACCCGGGCACGGCCCGGGTCCGCGGTCCGAGCCCGGGGCGGGACGCGCGGGGGCCGGGCGGGACGACGGTGTCCCCCCTGGCAGGGGACCGGGAATCCGACCTCGGTGATAGACTTCGTCCGACCGAGCGGGCGAACGGGTGCGCGCGGGACCGAGGGAGCTCCAGCCGTGACGATCGCGACGAAGACCGGGTTCGACGAGGACGCCTTGCGGGGCCTCCCGCCCACGAGCGAGGGCGAGCTCCGGGTCCGCCGGGAGGCGCTCCGCGCGTTCGAGGCGCTGCCCCTGCCGTCCCAGGAGACCGAGGAGTGGCGCTACACCGACCTATCCGGCCTCGATCTCGACCTCCTGCCCTACGCGCCGGGGGGCCTCCGGGCCGGCTCGCTGGACGACGTCCCGGAGGAGGTCCAGGCCGCCCTCGGGGAGCTGGGGGACCGGGCGGGGCTCCAGATCCAGCTGAACTCCGAGGTCGTGCTCTCGCGGCTCGACCCCGCGCTCGAGGAGCGGGGCGTGCTCCTCGGGCCCCTGGACGACGCGCTCCGCGACCACCCGGAGCTGGTCGAGCCCTACCTCCACGCGCTGGTCCCTCCGGAGCGGTCCAAGTTCACCGCCCTCCACGCGGCGTTCCGGACCGGGGGGACCTTCGTCCTGGTGCCGGCGCGTGTCCGGGTGGAGCTCCCGCTCCAGGCCCTCACGTACGTCGACCGGGAGGGTCTGGCGGTCTTCCCGCACACGTTGATCGTGCTCGAGGAGGGGGCGGAGCTCACGTTCATCGACCGGTACACCTCCCCGGACCTCCCTCGGGTGCTCTCGGACGCGGTCGTCGAGCTCCACCTGGGCCCCGCTTCGACGCTCCGGTACGTGGCGCTCCAGGAGTGGGGGAGCGGCGTGACGCACCTCTCCGTCCAGCGGGCCCGGGTCGGGCGCGACGCCCGCCTCCGCTCGCTGGGCGTGGCCTTCGGGGCCTCCCTGGCGAGGGCGGAGGTCGAGGCCCTCCTGGAGGGCGAGGGCGGCTCCTCGGAGCTGCTCGGGATCTACTTCGGCGACGACGACCAGCACCTCGACCACCGCTCCCTCCAGGACCACGTGGGGTCCCGGACCGCGAGCGACCTCCTCTACAAGGGGGCGCTCAAGGGGCGGTCGCGCGCCGTCTACACCGGGACCGTGATCATCGAGCGGGGCGCGCACCGCTGCGACGCCTACCAGACGAACCGGAACATCCTCCTCTCGGAGCGGGCCAAGGCCCACTCCGTCCCCAACCTCGAGATCCTCACCAACGACCCCACCCGCTGCGGGCACGCGGCGAGCGTGGGGCCGGTCTCCGAGGACGAGCTGTTCTACCTCGCGAGCCGGGGCATCCCTCGTGCGGAGGCCGAGCGGCTGATCGTGTTCGGGTTCTTCCGCGAGGTGCTCGACCGCGTCGACCTGGAGGAGATCCGGCAGGGGCTCGAACGGGCGATCGAGGCGGAGCTGGAGGAGGAGGACTGAGGGTGCCGCGGGTGCGCGTCTGCGCGGTGGCCGAGGTCCCGGAGGGGGGCGCGAAGCGGGTCGTCGTGGACGGCCGGGAGATCGCCGTCGTGAACCTCGGCGGGTCCGGGTTCCGCGCGGTGGGGGCGGTGTGCTCGCACGCCCAGTACTACCTGGACGAGGGGGAGGTGGATCCGGAGCTCCAGACCATCGAGTGCCCCAAGCACGGGTCCACGTTCGACCTGAACACGGGCCGGCCGAAGACCCTCCCGGCCACCGCCCCGGTCCCGGTCTACGAGGTGACGGTGGAGGGCGACGACGTGCTGATCGAGGTGAACGGCGATGGGTGAGCGGAGCGACGGATCGGTCCTCGAGATCCGAGGGCTGCGGGCGACGGTGGAAGGCAAGGAGATCCTGAAGGGCATCGACCTCACGGTGCGTCAGGGGGAGACCCACGCGCTGATGGGGCCCAACGGCTCGGGGAAGTCCACGCTGGCCAACGTGCTCCTCGGGCGGCCGGGATACGAGGTGACCGCGGGGGACATCCTGCTCGACGGCGAGAGCATCCTGGGGCTCACGCCCGACCAGCGAGCGCAGCGCGGCCTGTTCCTCGCCTTCCAGTACCCGGTGGAGGTCCCGGGGGTCTCGGTCGTGAACTTCCTCCGCACCGCCTACAAGCACCTGAAGGGGGAGGAGGTCTCGGCGCTCGCCTTCCGCAAGCACCTCAAGGAGAAGATGGAGCTGCTCGGGATCGACGACTCGATGGTGAACCGCTACGTGAACCAGGGGTTCTCGGGCGGGGAGAAGAAGCGGAACGAGGTGCTGCAGCTGGCCGTCCTCGAGCCCAGGATCGCGGTGCTCGACGAGACCGACTCCGGGCTCGACATCGACTCCCTGAAGACCGTCGCCCGTGGCCTGGACACGCTCCGCGGCCCCGGCCTCGGCATGCTGATCATCACCCACTACCAGCGGATCCTGGACTACATCACCCCCGACTTCGTCCACGTGATGCTCGATGGGCGTATCGTGAGGTCCGGCGGCCCGGAGCTCGCCCACGAGCTGGAACGGGTGGGCTACGAAGGGCTCCGGCGGGAGCTGGGCCTCGAACCGCCGGTCGGGGCGGCGCAGGGCCCGGAGGTGGGGGCAAGCCGGTGAGGGAGGAGGCAGGGGTGCGATGTCGGTGACCCGGGAGCGGCCGGCGGCGCTCGACGTCGCCAGGATCCGCCAGGACTTCCCGATCCTCTCGAGGACGGTGGAGGGCAAGCCCCTCGTGTACCTCGACTCCGCCGCCACCTCCCAGAAGCCCCGCCAGGTCCTGGCCTGCCTCCAGGAGTTCTACGAGCGGCACAACGCGAACGTGCACCGAGGGATCTACCTCCTCTCGGAGGAGGCCACCGAGCTGTACGAGGGCGCGCGGGCGAAGGTCGCGGCGTTCCTCGGGGCCCCGGACCCCTCCTGCATCGTGTTCACCCGGGGGACCACCGAGTCGATCAACCTCGTGGCCTACGCCTGGGGCCGGAAGTTCCTCCGGGAGGGGGACGAGATCCTGCTCACCGAGATGGAGCACCACTCGAACATCGTCCCCTGGCAGCTCGCGGCGCGGGCCACGGGGGCCAGGCTCCGCTACGTGCCCCTCACCGACGACGGGCTCCTCGACCTCTCGGACCTCGGCTCGCTCCTCACCGAGCGGACGAGGCTCTTCGCGGTCACCGGGATGTCGAACGCCCTCGGGACGCTGAACCCGGTGCGGGCCCTGGCCGATGCCGCCCACGCCGTGGGGGCCCTCCTCCTCGTCGACGGGGCGCAGCTCGTCCCGCACCACCCGGTGGACGTGGTGGCCCTGGACTGCGACTTCCTCGCCTTCTCCGGGCACAAGATGCTGGGGCCGACCGCCTCCGGCGGGCTGTACGCGCGCCGGGAGCTCCTCGAGGCCATGGACCCCTTCCTCGGCGGGGGGGAGATGATCCTCGAGGTGTTCCCGGATCGCTCGACCTACAAGGAGCCGCCGTACAAGTTCGAGGCGGGGACGATGAACATCGCCCAGGAGGTCGGGCTGGGGGCGGCCGTCGACTACCTCACGGGGCTCGGGATGGAGAACGTGCGGGCCCACGAGGAGGAGCTCACGGCCTACGCGCTGGAGCGGCTCGTCGAGGCCGGGGCGCGGATCATCGGGCCGACGGACGTCTCGGTGCGGGGCGGGGAGATCTCGTTCTGGTACCGGGACATCCACCCCCACGACCTGGCCACGGTGCTGAACGAGGAGGGGGTGGCGATCCGGGCCGGGCATCACTGCGCGCAGCTCGTCATGCGGCGGTTCGGCGTGCCGGCCACGGCCCGGGCCTCGCTCTACGTGTACAACACGCGGGAGGAGGTGGACGCGCTCGTGGCGGCCCTGGAGCGAGCGCGGGCCGTGTTCGGGGTCTGAGCGGGAGGCGACGTGGCGCTCGAGGACATCTACAAGGAGGTCATCCTCGACCACTACAAGAACCCCCGGAACAAGCGGGAGCTCCCGGGGGCCGAGCTGTCCTGCTCCCGGAACAACCCCCTCTGCGGCGACGAGATCACGGTCTTCGTGCACCAGGAGGACGGCAGGGTCGCCGACATCGCGTTCCAAGGGTCGGGCTGCTCGATCTCGCAGAGCTCCGCCTCGATGATGACCGAGGCCGTGAAGGGCCGGACCCTCGGCGAGGCCCTGGAGCTCGCGGCGAGCTTCCGGGGCATGATGGCGGGGGAGGTCGAGCCCGACGAGGACGCCTTCGGCGACCTGATCGCCCTCAAGGGCGTGGTGAAGTACCCGATCAGGATCAAGTGCGCGGTCCTCGCCTGGGACGTCCTCCAGGAGGCGCTGGAGGGCGCGGGCGAGGCCGCGAGCAGATCCCCCCACGGCGCGTAGCGACCCCCCGTCGGCCCCCGCTGGGCCCGCCCTCGCCCGTCTACGGCGACCTCGTGCCCGACGAGCGTCATGAGATCTCCCTTCCCCGTAGCATCGGAGCCGTGTTCCTGCGCGAGAACGAGGAGGGGCGGCGGATCGCGTCGCACCTCCGCGCGGGCCAGACGCTGCTCGACCTCGGCGCGGGGACCGGGCTCATGAGCCGGTGGCTGGCCCGGCGGACCGGGGTCCGGCCAACCCTCTGCGACGTCGTGGAGTACCCGAACCGGGTGCGGTCGCTGCCGTTCATCCCCCAGGACGACCCGTTCCGCGTCCCGGTGGACGACGCCTCCTTCGACGTGGTGCTCATGATGTTCGTCCTCCACCACGTGGAGCGGTACGAGGACCAGGGGCGGGTGATCGACGAGGCCCGCCGGATCGCGCGGGAGCGGGTGATCGTGGCCGAGGACACCCCGGCCTCGAGGCTCGACCGAGCGTTCAACGCCGCCTGGGACCGCCTCCTGAACGTCCGGCACGGGGTGCCGACGCCGTGCACGTTCCGCTCGGCCGACGCATGGGCCGAGGAGTTCGCCGCCCGCGGGCTCCGGGTCGTCCACCGGGAGACCTACCGGCCGACGTGGCCGACGCTCCGGACCTACCCCCACACGCTCTACGTCCTGGAGCCCGCCTGATGCGGATCGTCCTCTCGGAAGACGCGCGGGACTTCGCCCGACGGGACTGGTCGGACCTCGTCCTCCGGGACCCAGCCGGCACGTTCTTCCACACGCCCGCCTACCTCAAGCTGTACTGGGAGGAGTTCGGGGAGACCCCCGAGCACCTCCTGCTCGCGTTCGCCGAGGACGGCGAGGGGCGCCAGGTAGGTGCCTGCGCGTTCGAACGGATCGGCGGGACCCTCCGGTTCCTAGGCGGCACCGAGGTGACGGACTACCTGGGGCCCGTCGCGCTCCCCGAGGTTGCCGACGCCTTCGCCAAGGAGCTCTGGGCCGCCCTCCTGGACCGGGACGACTGGGAGGTCGCCGACCTCCGCGGCCTGCCGGAGGATCGGGCCTGGCTCGGTCGGCTGCGGGAGGCGGCGCAGGCCCAGGGCCTCTCGGTGGAGGTGACCGAAGACCGGAACGGCGTCGCCCCCTACCTCGACCTACCCGGGTCCTGGGAGGCCTACCTTGCGGGGCTCCCCGGGAAGCTCCGCCACGAGATCCGGCGGAAGGCCAGGAGGCTCGCGGACGAGGCCGGTCCCTACCGGGTCCGCGTCGCCACCCCGGAGACCCTCGGGGGCGACCTCGACCGCTTCGTCGCGCTCCACCGCTCGAGCGAGGGCCCGAAGGGGGTCTTCATGCAGCCGGGGATGGAGATCTTCTTCCGCCGGCTCGGCGAGGCGTTCCTCCCCCGGGGGATCTTCGAGCTCGCGTTCCTCGAGGTCGGAGAGGAGAAGGTCGCGGGCACGATCGGCTTCCGGTTCCAAGGACGCTACTACCTCTACAACTCCGCCTTCGACCACGCTTGGAGCCGGGTGGCGCCCGGGATGGTGCTGGTGGCGGAGGTGATCAGGCGGGCGATCGAGGCGGGCTGCACCGGCTTCGACCTCCTCAAGGGCGACTACGCCTACAAGTACCGGTTCGGCGCCCGGCCGCGGTACGTCCGCCGGCTGGTGGCGACGCGTCCCGGGGCGCGTTCCGCGAGGCCCGTACCGGGCGGCAGCTAGTCGCCCCACACGGTCCCTCGGGCGAGGAGCTCCCCCGTCGGCGCGGTGATGGACAGGCGGTCGAAGGGGCGGAGGTCCCAGGAGGTCACGAGCCAGGTCGCGGCCTCCCCGCCGGCGTCGAACTCGAGGGGGTGGAGGTCGATCCGCCGCCGGTCCGGGGTCCAGAGCGTGACCTGGGCCCGGCCCTCCATCCCCGGGGCGCGCACCAGGACCAGGGCCCAGGACTGGCCGACCTTGGAGTCGTAGAGGACGAAGCTGCCCCGGAGGGTCCGGTCGCCCACCGGATGGAGGGTCCCCACACGGACCCGGTCGCCGCCCAGCGCCTCCAGCAGGCGCTGGTAGCTCGCGGCGGCCGCCTCGTAGCGCTCGGCCCGCAGCTCGCCCCGGACCCCGAACGCGACGGCCGCCGCGGCGAGCAGCGCGACGAGGGCCGCCGCGACGAGCGGGGGGCGGCGGGTCCGGGGCGGCGCCGTCTCCGCCCACTCCTCCCGCAGGACCGCCAGCACGCGGTCCCGGAGCTCCTCCGGCGGGCGCACGTCGTGCGCGGCGCTGGCGAACGTGGAGATGCCTTCGGCCAGGGCGGCCACCTCCCGCCGGCAGGCCGCGCAGCCGCGGAGGTGGCGGCGGACCCGGGCGTCCTCCGCCGCCGGGAGCGTGCCGAGGAGGTGCTCGGCGAGCAGCCCGCGGACCTCGTCATGGTTCACGTTCCTGCTCCTTCAGCGCCTCGCGGAGCTTCAGCAGGGCGGTGCGGATCCTGGTCTTCGCGGTGCCGAGGGGGATCCCCTCGAGCTCGGCCACCTCGGCGCTGGTCTTCCCGCCGAAGTAGGCGAGCTCCAGGGCGGCCCGCTGGCCGGGCGTGAGGGCCTCCATCGCCCGCCGGGCCCGGAGCGCGAGGTCCTCGGCCTCGGCCCGCTCGTCCGGCCCCGGCCCCACGTCGGCCTCCCCGGGGGCCCCCACGCGTTCTAGGGTGCGGGCCTCGAGGACCCGGCGGCGGAGGGCATCGATCGCGAGGCTCCGGGCCACGAGCAGCACCCACGTGTCCAGTCGGCCCCGGGAGGGCTCGTACCGGTCGGCGGAGCGCCAGAGCTTCACGAACGTGTCCTGCACCAGGTCCTGGGCGGCCGCGTCGCTCCCGAGCATCACGATCCCCAGGCCGTAGATCCGCGAGGCGAACCGCTCGTAGAGCACCTCCGCGGCGGCCGGGTCGCGGCGGGCGAAGGCCCGCATCAGGGCCGCATCCGACCAGGGGTCGCGCACGCGACGCACGGTACCTCAGGAAGGTGTACGGACGAGGGCCGGCGTCGGCCTCCGGCGCCGGCCGGGGACCTCAGGGGTAGGCCCGGATGTGCTCCAGGATCGTGAGGGCGAGCTCCTCGTCGCCCCCCACGACCAGGTTCCCGTCGTCGAGGAACCGCTCCGCGGGAGCGCGCCGCGCCGCGACCAGCGCGAACGGGTAGGCGCGGCCCTGGATGAACGCATCGGGCTTCTTGTCCTCGGGCGGGATCTCGCGCACGCCGAGCCCCCAGTGCCAGGTCCCGCCCCCGGCCCCCTCCAGGTCGACCAGCACGCTTCGGCCCGGGAACGCGAGCCCGGCTCGGCCCAGGGCCCAGGGGAGCATCCTGATCGCGAGGTCGATCGTGAGGTGGATCGGGGGGTGTTCGATCCGGGGCGGCATCCCCGCCCCGGCCCGGATGTCCTCGCCGTGCACCCACCACTCGACCACCCGGGACTGGATCAGGTAGCGGACCGCGATCTCCCCCGCGAGCCACGGGACCCGACGCGTCGCCCACTCCTCCTCGGGGATCCGGGCGGCGTAGGCGAGGAGGGCGTCGGCGGCCCGTCCCCACCGGAGCAGGACCTCCCGGACCGGGAGCTCCGCGCGGCGGGCCACGGCGACGTCGTTGAACCCGTCGACCGAGAACGGCCGGTCCCCGAGGGATCGGCGGTAGGCCTCGAGCTCCACCGGCTCCTCCCCGGCGAGGAGCTGGGCGGCGGCGGTGTCCTGGGCCTCGAGGTGAGCGATCACGTCCCGGTTCCACCAGCCGGGACAGGCGCTGGGCTGCTCCCAGGCCTCGGGGGGGAAGTACTGGATGGTCCGACCGAGCCCCTCGCGCTCGGCACGCGCGGCAGCGAGCAGCTCCTGACGGCGCATGGATCCCCCCGGTGGGCTCGCGGGCATGGCGGGCATCGTAGCATCCGACCCATGCGGGTCCTGGTGGCGCCGGACAAGTTCCGTGGGACCCTCACCGCGGCCGAGGCGGCCGAGGCGATCGCCCAGGGGTGGCGACGTGCACGGCCCGACGACGAGATCGAGGAGGTCCCCATGGCCGACGGAGGCGAGGGGACCCTCGAGGCCCTCGTGACCGCGCTCGGAGGCGAGCTCCGGACGGTGAGGGTCTCGGGGCCGCTCGGCGATCCCGTGGTCGCGGCCTACGGGGTCGTGCCCGGGCCGCGGGGGCCGGTCGCGGTGATCGAGATGGCCCGGGCCTCGGGCCTCGCGCTCCTCGCGCCGGAGCGGCGGGACCCGACCCGGACCACGACCCGGGGGACCGGGGAGCTGATCCGGGCCGCCCTGGAGCGGGACCGGCCGGCGGAGGTGCTCGTGTGCATCGGGGGGAGCGCCACGAACGACGGGGGGGCCGGGATGGCCCAGGCCCTGGGGGCCCGCCTCCTGGACGCCGAGGGACGGGAGATCGGGCCCGGCGGGGCCGCCCTGCTCCGCCTGGCCCGGGTGGACGCGACCGAGCTCGGCCGGCTGGTCCGGGGGGTCCGGTTCGTCGCCGTGACCGACGTGGACAACCCGCTCGTGGGGCCGTCCGGGGCCTCCGCGGTCTACGGGCCGCAGAAGGGGGCGAGCCCGGAGGACGTCGTGCTCCTCGACCGGGCCCTCGCCCACTACGCGGCCGTCCTCCACCGGGATCTCGGGATCGACGTCCGCGACGTCCCCGGGGCCGGGGCGGCCGGGGGGCTCGGGGCCGGCCTGGTCGCGTTCCTCGGGGCCCACGTGCGCCGGGGGGTGGAGGTGGTGATGGAGGCCGTCCGGCTCCGCGAGCGGATCGCCGCCGCGGACCTCGTGGTCACCGGGGAGGGATCGCTCGACGCCCAGTCGCTCCGGGGCAAGGTGGTGGCCGGGGTGCTGGGCGCGGCCCGGGAGGCCGGGGTGCCGGCCCTCGTGCTCTGCGGGCGGGCCAGCGTCGAGGTCCCCGGGGTCCGGGTGGCCTCCCTCGTCGCCCGGTTCGGCGAGGAGCGGGCGATGGGGGACGCCTGGGCGGCGCTCGCGGACCTCGCGGCCGAGGCGGCCGCCGAGGTCGTGGCGGGGCTCGAGACCTCCCCCCCGGCGCCGTGAGCGGGGGAGGACGGGATGGCGAACGCGGTCGAGCGGTTCGAGCGTGCGGCGCGGGCGGCGGGGCTCGCCGTGGAGGTCCGGCGGTTCCCCCAGGGGACCAAGACCGCGGCCGACGCGGCCCGGGCCGTGGGCTGCGAGGCGGCCCAGATCGTGAAGAGCCTTGTGTTCGTGGCCGACGGGGAGCCCGTGGTGGCCCTCACCTCGGGTGCCAACCGGGTGGACCCGGAGCGCCTGGCGGCCGCGCTGGGGGCACGGGAGGTCCGGCGGGCCACGCCCGAGGAGGCCAGGGCGGCCACGGGCTTCGCCATCGGCGGCACGCCGCCCCTCGGCTACCCGCGGCCCGTGCGGATGCTCGTCGACGAGGACCTCCTCGGGCTCCCCGAGGTGTGGGCGGCGGCGGGCACGCCCGACGCCGTCTTCCGGACCACGCCCGGCGAGCTCCTGCGGGTGACGGGCGCCACCCCGGCCTCCTTCGCCGAGCGCTGAGCATCCGCGGGAACGGAGCGATGCGGTCCCCGGCCGGGGGAGGGAACCTGCTAGGATGTCGTTCGTGGACACCGGCGTGCGGACCATCCGGCTCACCGAGGCGGCCGCCGAGAAGGTCAAGGAGCTGCTGGCCGAGGAGGGCAGGCCCGACATCGCGCTCCGGGTGGCGGTGCAGCCCGGCGGGTGCTCCGGCCTGCGCTACGCGATGTACCTCGACGACCAGGTCGCCGAGGGCGACATCGTCGACGAGCAGTTCGGGGTCCGGGTCGTGGTGGACCGGATGAGCGCGCCCTACCTCTCGCAGGCGACGGTCGATTTCGTGGACACCCTCGAGGCCTCCGGGTTCACGATCGACAACCCCCTGGCCCAGGGCACCTGCGCCTGCGGCCACTCGTTCCACTGACGCGGCGGCCCCCCGCCGGGACGGGGGCCACGGCGTCGTCCGGGCTCAGGCGAGCGAGTCCAGCGCCGCTCGCATCCCGTCGGCGAGCTCCCGGAGCTCCTCCGGGGAGATCGTGAGGGCCGGGGAGACCTGGAGCGCGCCCGTGGCCAGGGCGCGGGTGAGGATCCCCGCCTCCCGGCAGGCCCTCACCGCCCGGGCGGGGAGCGAGCCGCCCTGGTCGGTGCGGAGCTGGACCGCGGCGAGGACGCCGGTGCCCGCCCTGACCTCCTCCACGAGCGGGTGGTCGGCGAGGGGGCGGAGCGCCTCGGCGAGGTCCTTCTCCAGCTGGAGGGCCGCGCCGGGCAGGTCCTCCCGCTCCATGATCCCGAGGTTGGCGAGGGCGGCCGCGGCGACCGCGGCGTGGCCGGAGTACGTGTACCCGTGCCGGAACATCCCGGCCTCGGGGCGGCGGAAGGGCTCCACGACCCAGGGCGCGGCGAGGACGGCCCCCGCCGGGAGGTAGCCGCTCGTCACGCCCTTGGCGCAGGTGACGAGGTCGGGCTCGAGGTCGAAGCGGGAGCTCGCGAACCAGTCGCCGCACCGCCCGAAGCCCGTGATCACCTCGTCGGCCACGAAGAGGACCTCCGCCTCGCGGCAGACCTTCCGGGCCTCCTCGAGGTAGCCCGCGGGCGGGGGGAACACGCCGCCCGCGCCAATCACCGGCTCGCAGAAGAAGGCGGCCACCCGCTCGGGCCCGGCCCGGTCGATCGCCTCCCGGAGCGCCTCCGCTGAGTCCCACGGGACCTCGAGCACGTCGGCCACGAGCGGCCCGTACCCTTGGGCGTTCGCCGGGATCCCCGCGAGGCTCGTCCCGCCGAGGTGCATCCCGTGGTAGGAGCGGCTGCGGTGGACGAGGATCGTCCGCTCCGGCCTCCCGAGGAGCTGCCAGTACCGGCGGGCGATCTTGGCGGCGGTGTCCACCGAGTCCGACCCGCCGCTCGTGAGGAACACCAGGCTCCCCGGCACCGGGGCGAGCGCCGCGACCCGCTCGGCGAGCTCGAGGGCGGGGCGGGTGGCGAGGTCGCCGAAGGTCGAGTACGCCGGGAGGCGGCGGAGCTGGCGGGCGACCGCCTCCGCGATCTCCCCGCGCCCGTAGCCGACGTTGCAGTACCAGAGCGAGGCGGTCGCGTCGAGGTAGCGGCGCCCCCGCTCGTCCCAGACGTGGACCCCCTCGCCGCGGTCGATCACGAGCTCGCCCTCGCGCTCGAGCTGCGCGAGGTCGGAGAACGGGTGCCAGAGCGCGCCCATCGGGCGGCGAGCCTACCAGGCTGTTCTCTCCGACGGCCGCTGCGGCGCCCAGGTGGGGTTCGGATCTGCGCCGGCCGTCGGCACCGCGCCGGCCCTCCGGGGGATGCGGCCGGCCCCGTCCAGGGGATGGGAACGAGCGCGCCGGGGGAATCTCCCCGAGGCCCCCGGAGGGATCTGCTCGAAGTGTGACCTACGCCATAGACGGCAGGAGGCCGCAGCGGTAGGGTCGAACCGATGTTCGAGATGCAGCGTAGAGAGACGTCCGGGCCCGCACCGGTGTCCGCCGACCCCTTGGCGCGGGCCGACGCCGCCCACGCCGAGGCCGGGCGGGCCTTCCGGGCTCTGCTGTCGGCCATCGCCGAGCTCGAGCGGACCGGGCGGTACCGGGACGAAGGCGCCCGCGATACCGCCCACCTCGTCCAGATGCGCTACGGGGTCTCGGGCTGGGAGGCGAGGCGGATGGTGCAGGCGGCATCCGCCCTGGAACGCCTGCCCCACCTGGCCCGCGCCCTGACGTCCGGCCTCCTCGGGCCGGACAAGGTCCTCGAGCTGTGTCGGTTCGCCACGCCCGCGACCGAGCGAGGGCTGATCGCCTGGGCCCGGCGGGTCTCCTACGGAGCGATGCGGCGCCGGGGCGAGCTCGAGGAGCGGAGAGGGAGGGAGCAGGAGGAGCGCGCGGTGAGGGAGCGCTCCTGCTCCTGGTACTTCTTCGACGCGGGCAGGCGCTTCCACCTGGAGGCCGACCTCCCCGCGGCGGATGGCGCGAGGGTGGCCGCCGCGATGGAGGAGGTCGCCCGGGGGATCCCCGTGATGCCCGGGGAGGAGGACGCGGCGTAAGGCCCCCGCCCGGCCACGGTCGTCCTCCACGCGCAGGTGGGGATCTGCGGCCGCGGGCCCAGCTCGAACCCGGTGGGGTGGCGGATCCCGGGGCCGCATCCCGTCTGTCCTGCAACGGCGCGGTGGAGCACGTCCACGAGGACCGCGCCGGGCGGGTGCTCCACCGCCTGCGGGAGCCGCGTCGACCCCCGGCCTGGATGGTCCGCCAGGTGCGGTGCCGGGACGGAGGCTGCACGTTCCCCGGCTGCGGGACGAGGGCCTTCACCGAAGCCCATCACATCGCCTGGTATCGGTTCGGGGGCAGGACGACGCTCGAGAACCTCACACTGGTCTGCGCCTTCCACCATCGCCTCGTCCACGAGCACGGCTGGACGATCCGGCGCAGCCCGGACGGCGGGCTCGCCTGGCTCCGCCCCGACGGGACGGCCCACGTCCCCGGGCCGGTGCTCCGGGGAGCGGACGTGGACCCGGGAGGCGAGCCGGTGACCTACGGGCCGTTCGGCGAACCGGGGTCTCCTCGCCCAGCTCCTTCCCCCCGGATGCTCCCGCTACCCGCGGCCCGGGCGGGACCGGATCCCTGACGTAGCCGGGTTCCGACCTCGGGTCGCCGACCTCGGGTCGCCGACGTCGTCGGGGGCCTACGCGGAGCGCGCGGCCTGGGCGGGCTGGGGTTCGTAGGCGAGGTTGGGCCGGAGCCAGCGTTCGGCCTCCTCGAGCGTCCAGCCCTTGCGGGCCGCGTAGTCCTCCACCTGGTCGCGCCCGATCCGCCCGACGTTGAAGTACCGGGCCGAGGGGTGGTGGAGGTAGATGCCCGCCACGGCGGAGGCGGGGAGCATCGCGCACGTCTCGGTCAGCGAGAGCCCGACCCCGCCGGCGGCGAGGAGGTCGAAGAGCCGCCGCTTCTCGCTGTGGTCGGGGCAGGCGGGGTAGCCGAAGGCCGGGCGGATCCCCCGGAACCGCTCCTCGATCAGCTCCTCGGGCGTGAGGCGCTCCTCGGGCGCGTACCACTCCCGGCGGACCCGCTCGTGGAGGTGCTCGGCGAAGGCCTCGGCCAGCCGGTCCGCGAGGGCCTTGGTCATGATCGCGTGGTAGTCGTCGTGCTCAGCCTCGAACCGGGCCACGAGGTCCTCGGCCCCGAAGATCGCGACGGCGAAGGCGCCCACGTGGTCGCGGAGGCCCGCGTCCGCCGGGGCCACGTGGTCCGCGAGGCAGCGGTTCGGGCGCTCGCCCCCGTGGTCGACCTGCTGGCGGAGCATGGGGAACCGGACGCCGTGCTCGAGCACGACGTCGTCGCCCTGGGAGGCCGCCGGCCAGTAGCCGTAGACGCCCCGGCCCACGAGCGAGCCCTCCCGCTCGATCCGGTCGAGGAGGGCGTTCGCGGCCTCGAGGAGCTCGCGGGCGGCGACCCCGTGCCTGGGGTGGTCGAGGATCTGGGGGTAGCGGCCCTTCAGCTCCCAGGCCGTGAAGAAGAACGTCCAGTCGATGTAGGGCCGGAGGGCCCCGACCTCCACCTCCACGGTCCGGGTGCCGAGGAACGGGGGCTCGGGGAGGTCCGCGGGGTCCCAGGCCACCTTCGTCCGGTTGGCCCGGGCCCGCTCGAGGGGGAGGAGCGGCGCGCGCTCGCGCTCGGCGTGCTGGCGACGGAGACGCTCCTGCTCGGCCCGGTTCTCCCGGTCGAACGCGGGCCTCCGCTCGGGGTCCAGGAGGGCGGAGACCACCTCGGTGACCCTGGAGGCGTCGGGGACGTGCACGGTCGGCTGGGAGTAGGCGGGCGCGATCCGAACCGCGGTGTGCTGGCGCGAGGTCGTGGCCCCCCCGATCAGGAGCGGGAGCTGCATCCCCCGCCGCTCCATCTCCTCGGCGACGTGGACCATCTCGTCGAGGGACGGCGTGATGAGCCCGGAGAGCCCCACGAGGTCGCACCCCTCCTCGAGGGCGGTGTCGAGGATCCGGTCGGCGGGCACCATCACCCCGAGGTCGATCACCTCGTAGTTGTTGCAGCCGAGCACCACGCCCACGATGTTCTTGCCGATGTCGTGGACGTCGCCCTTGACCGTGGCCAGCACGATCTTCCCCTGGGGCCGGCCCGCGGCGCCGGTCCGCTCCTTCTCCTCCTCCATGTAGGGCTGGAGGTAGGCGACGGCCCGCTTCATCGCCCGGGCGCTCTTCACGACCTGCGGGAGGAACATCTTCCCCTCCCCGAACAGGTCGCCCACGATCCGCATCCCCTCCATCAGCGGCCCCTCGATCACGTCGAGCGGCCGGGGGTAGCGGCGGCGGGCCTCCTCGACGTCCTCCTCGATGAAGTCGTCGATCCCGTGGACCAGGGCGTGGACCAGCCGCTCCTCGACGTCCCGCTCCCGCCAGGAGAGGTCCACCTCGCGGCGGGTGGCCTCGCCCCGGACGGTCTCGGCCAAGCGGACCAAGCGTTCGGTGGCGTCGGGGCGGCGGGCGAGGATCACGTCCTCGACGTGCTCGAGGAGGTCCGCCGGGATGTCCTCGTACAGCATGAGCTGGCCGGCGTTCACGATCCCCATGTCCATCCCGGCCCGGATCGCGTGGTAGAGGAAGGCCGCGTGCATCGCCTCCCGCACCACCTCGTTCCCCCGGAACGAGAACGAGAGGTTCGAGACCCCGCCCGAGACCTTCGCCCCCGGGCAGCGCTCCTTGATGATCCGCGTGGCCTCGATGAAGGCCAGGGCGAACCGGTCGTGCTCGGGGATCCCGGTGGCCACGGCGAGGATGTTGGGGTCGAGGATGACATCCTCGGGCGCGTAGCCCGCCTCCTCGGTGAGGAGCCGGTAGGCGCGCTCGCAGATCTCGACCTTCCGCTCCACGGTCTCGGCCTGGCCGCGCTCGTCGAAGGCCATCACGACCACGGCGGCGCCGTAGCGCTTGATCCGGCGGGCCTTCTCGAGGAACGCCTCCTCGCCCTCCTTCAGGCTGATCGAGTTCACGACTCCCTTGCCCTGGAGGCACTTCAGCCCGGCCTCGATGACCTCGAAGCGCGAGCTGTCGATCATCACCGGGACCCGGACGATCTCGGGCTCGCCGGCCACGAGGTTGAGGAACCGGGTCATGGCCTGGACGCCGTCGAGGAGGTCCGCGTCCATGTTCACGTCGATCAGGTTGGCCCCGCCCCGGACCTGCTCGAGCGCGACCTCGAGGGCCCCCTGGAAGTCGCCGGCCTCGATCAGGCGGCGGAACCGCTTCGAGCCGGTGAGGTTGGTCCGCTCGCCCACCATCACGAAGCCGGTGTCGGGGCGGATCACGAACGGCTCGAGCCCGGCCAGGCGCGTGAACCGCTCTGGGGGCGGCGGGATGCGCGGGGGCAGCCCCTCCACGGCGCGGGCGATGGCCCGGACGTGCTCGGGGCCCGTGCCGCAGCAGCCGCCGAGGATGTTCGCCAGGCGGTCCTCGGCGAACCCCCGGAGGTAGGTGCAGGTGACGTCGGGGAGCTCGTCGTAGCCGCCGAAGGCGTTGGGGAGCCCGGCGTTGGGGTAGCAGCTCGTCCAGACCGGGGCGACCTTGGCCAGGGCCTCGAGGAACGGCCGCATCTCCCGGGCCCCGAGGGCGCAGTTCACCCCGACGCTGAAGGGCTCGGCGTGCTCCACCGAGATCCAGAACGCCTCGACGGTCTGGCCGGAGAGCGTGCGGCCGCTCCGGTCGGTGATCGTGACCGAGAGCATCAGGGGGACGTCGGGGGCGACGTCCTTCGCCGCGGCGATCGCGGCCTTCGCGTTGAGGGTGTCGAAGATCGTCTCGACGAGCAGCAGGTCGACGCCGCCGTCCACGAGCCCCCGGATCTGCTCCGCGTAGGCCTCGGCCAGCTGGTCGAAGGTGAGGGTCCGGGCCCCGGGGTCGGCCACGTCGCGGGAGAGCGAGAGGGTCTGGTTCGTGGGGCCGATGGACCCGGCGACGAACCGGCCGCCGAAGGCGTCGGCCGCCCGGCGGGCGATCTCGGCCCCCGCCCGGTTCAGCTCGTAGACGAGGTCCTGGAGCCCGTAGTCCGCCTGGGAGACGGCGTTGGCGTTGAAGGTGTTCGTGCTCACGATGTCGGCGCCCGCCTCGAGGTAGGCGCGATGGATCGCCTCGATCGCGTCGGGCCGGGTGAGGTTCAGGACGTCGTTGTCCCCCCGGAGGTCCCGGGGGTGATCCCGGAACCGCTCGCCCCGGAAGTCCTCCTCGGAGAGGCCCAGGGCCTGGATCCGGGTCCCCATCGCACCGTCCAGGATCGCGATCCGCTCCCGGAGGATCGCGGCGAGGCGCTCAGCGGCAGCCGGCCCGCGGGCGGGCCCGCCGGGAGCGGGGCGGCTGGAGGACACGGGGGCGGGCGGCGCCGACATGGTGTAGGAAGCGATGCTAGCGGCGCCCCGGGGGCCCTGACCAGCGGTCAGGGGTTCGCCGGGACGGCGAAGCTGAGCGGCTCGGGGTGTCCGACCCGGAGCGACGCGCTACCATCGAGGTGCGGCCCCATCCATCCACGTCCATCGAAGGAGGCGCAGGCCGGCGCGGGCCGGCCCGGGGAGATGACGAAGACCGTCCAGGACGCCCAGCACGTCGTCGTCCGGTTCGCGGGGGACTCGGGCGACGGGATGCAGCTCACCGGGGACCGGTTCACCACCGCCACGGCGGTCCTCGGCAACGACCTCGCGACCCTGCCCGACTTCCCGGCGGAGATCCGGGCCCCGGCCGGCACCGTCCACGGCGTGTCGGCCTTCCAGATCCACTTCGCGTCGGAGGACGTCACGACCCCCGGCGACCGCTGCGACGTGCTGGTGGCCATGAACCCCGCGGCGCTCAAGGCCAACCTGGGGGTGGTGCGCCGGGGCGGGATCATCATCGTGAACGAGGACGCCTTCACCCCCAGGAACCTCGAGCGGGCGGGGTTCGCGAGCGACCCGCTCACCGATGGGACCCTCGACGGCTACCAGGTCTACCGGGTGCCGATGACCTCCATGACGCTCCGGGCCACCGAGCACCTGCCGATCTCGAAGAAGGAGGCCGAGCGGTCGAAGAACATGTTCGCCCTCGGGCTCCTCTCGTGGATGTACGGCCGCCCGACCGACGTGACGCTCGCCTGGCTCGAGCGGAAGTTCGCCGGGAAGCCCGAGATCCTCGAGGCCAACGTGGCCGCGTTCAAGGCCGGGTACAACTTCGGCGAGACCACCGAGCTCTTCGCCCAGTCCTACCGGGTGCGCCCGGCCCCCGCCGCGCCCGGCCTGTACCGGAACGTCTCGGGGGCCCAGGCCCTGGCATGGGGGCTCGTGGCCGCCTCCGAGCGGAGCGGGCTCCCGCTGTTCTACGCGAGCTACCCGATCACGCCGGCCTCCGAGCTCCTCCACGAGCTGGCGCGGCTCAAGAACTTCGGGGTCCGGACCCTCCAGGCCGAGGACGAGATCGCGGCGGCCAACGTGGCCCTGGGGGCGGCCTTCGCCGGTCACCTCGGGGTGACCGGGACCAGCGGGCCGGGGATGGACCTCAAGGCCGAGACCATCGGGCTCGCGGTCGCCCTGGAGCTCCCGATGGTGATCGTGGACGTCCAGCGGGCGGGGCCCTCCACCGGGATGCCCACCAAGACCGAGGCCGCGGACCTCCTGATGGCGATGTTCGGCCGCCACGGCGAGTCGCCGCTCCCGATCGTGGCGGCGAGCTCACCCGCCCACTGCTTCGAGACCGCGCTCGAGGCGGTGCGGATCGCGGTCAGGTACCGGACCCCGGTGATCCTGCTCTCCGACACGTTCCTGTCGAACTCCTCCGAGCCGTGGCGGATCCCCGAGGTCGAGGACCTGCCCCGGATCGAGCCGAACTTCGCGACGGGACCGAACTCCCCCGAGGGGTTCCTGCCCTACCTCCGGGACGAGAAGCTGGCCCGGCCCTGGGCGGTCCCGGGGACGCCGGGGCTCCAGCACCGGATCGGGGGGCTCGAGAAGGAGGACGGGACGGGCGACATCAGCTACGACCCCGAGAACCACGAGCGGATGACCCACCTGCGGGCGGAGAAGGTGGCCCGGATCGCGGAGGACATCCCCCCGCTCGCCGTGGACGACCCCGACGGCGACGCCGAGCTCTTGGTGCTGGGGTGGGGCTCGACGCTCGGGACGATCCGGGCCGCGGTCCGGCGGGTGCGGGAGCAGGGCGCGAAGGTCGCGTCCGCGCACCTCGTGCACCTGAACCCCTTCCCCACGAACACGGGGGACGTGGTCCGGTCCTACCGGCGGGTGTTGATCCCGGAGATGAACCTGGGCCAGCTCGCCCTCCTCATCCGCGGGCGGTTCCTGGTGGACGCGGTGAGCTACACCAAGGTGCAGGGCCTCCCGATCTTCGCCGAGGAGCTGGAGCGGGAGATCCTCCGGGTGCTGGAGGCGGAACGGACGGGGAGCGTGGCATGAGCGAGCAGGGGAACGGGGGCGGCGTGGCCACGCTCACGAAGAAGGACTTCACGAGCGACCAGGAGGTCCGGTGGTGCCCGGGCTGCGGGGACTACGCGATCCTCGCGGCCGTGCAGTCGTTCCTGCCCGAGCTCGGGATCCCGCCCTGGCGGATCGTGTTCGTCTCGGGCATCGGATGCTCCGGGCGGTTCACGTACTACGTCGACACCTACGGGGTCCACGGGATCCACGGCCGCGCCCCGGCCCTCGCTACCGGGATCGCGATCGCGCGGCCCGACCTCTCCGTGTGGGTCGTGACCGGCGACGGCGACGGCCTGTCGATCGGCGGGAACCACCTGATCCACGCCCTCCGCCGCAACGTGAACATCAAGATCCTCCTGTTCAACAACCAGATCTACGGGCTCACGAAGGGCCAGTACTCCCCGACCTCGGAGGAGGGAAAGGTCACGAAGTCGACGCCGTTCGGCTCCGTCGACCACCCCTTCAACCCCGTGGCGTTGGCGTTGGGGGCGGAGGCGACGTTCGTGGCCCGGACCCTCGACAACGACCGCCAGCACCTCACCGAGGTGCTCCGGGCGGCCGCGGCGCACCGGGGGGCGGCGTTCGTCGAGATCTACCAGAACTGCAACGTGTTCAACGACGGCGCCTTCGACCTGATCCGGGACAAGGAGTCGGGTCGCCACAACCAGATCCGGCTCGTCCACGGCGAGAAGGTGATCTTCGACGAGGGGCGGAAGGCGGTGGTCGCCGGCGACAACGGCCGCCTGGAGATCGTCCCCATCGAACGGGCGCCCGAGGATCGGATCGTGGTGCACGACGTCCACGGAGCCCCCACGCTGGCCTTCGCGCTGGCCCACCTCGCGACGGGCCCCACCCAGCCCACCCCGATCGGCGTGTTCCGCGAGGTGGAGCGCCCGGTCTACGGCGAGGCGATGGACGCCCAGATCCGGGCGGCCACCGAGCGCCTCGGGAAGGGCGACCTGGCGAAGCTGCTCCGCTCGGGCGACGTCTGGGAGGTGAAGGGTTAGCCCCGGTCCCCACCCGCGGGTCCGCCCCCCGGCCCCGTCCAGCGGAACCGCGCGAGGACCGAGGAGGAGACGGCGTCCACCCGGCGGAGTTGGGCGACCACCCCGGGCAGCACCTCGAGCAGCTCGTCGGCCGCGGCGTCGGGCGTGCTCCGCCCGATCCCGACGCGGAACACCGGGGTCCCATGGAGGCCCATCGCCGCGAGCACCGGGGAGGGCTCGGCCGGGGAGCCCGAGGCGACGGCCGCCCCGATCTCGAGGCCGCGGTCGTCCAGGGCGAGCATGAGGGCCTCCGGGTCCAGGCCGGCGACGGAGAACCCCACGAGGTGCGGCACCCGCTGGGTGGGGTGTCCATGGACGCGGAGGCCGGGCACCCGGTCTGCCAACCCGGCGCGGAGCCGGTCGGTGAGCCGCCACTGGCGCGCGGCCTGGTCGGGGAGGTCGGAGAGGGCCTCGCGGAGGGCGGCCGCCATGGCGGCGACCCCGGGGAGGTTCGGGGCGCCTGACCGCCGCCGACGCTCGCGCTCGTCCCCGTGGGCCTCGAGGGCCACGCCCCGCCGGACGAAGAGGGCGCCCACGCCGGGCGGGGCGCCGAACTTCCACCCCGAGAGCGACGCCAGGTCGCAGCCGAGGGCCTCGACGTCGACGGGGATCCGTCCCACGGTCTGGCACGCGTCGGCGTGGAAGACGACCCCGGCCTCGCGGCAGAGGCGGGCGGCCTCGGCGATCGGTTGGATCGTCCCGACCTCGTGGTTGGCGTGCTGGAGCGACGCCAGGACGGTGCCCGGACGGCGGACCTCGGTCGCGAACCGGTCCAGGTCGACGCGGGCGTGTTCGTCGACGGGGACCCGGACGAGCTCGAAGCCTTCGGCCTCGAGCGCGGCCGCGGCCCCGAGGACCGCGGGGTGCTCCACGGCCGAGGTCACGATGCGGCGTCCGCGGTCGCGCCGGGCGAGGGCCGCCCCCCGGATCGCGAGCGCGACGGACTCCGTGCCGCCCGAGGTGAACACGACCTCGTCGGGCTGGGCCCCGATGGCCGCCGCCACCTCCTCCCGCGATCGCTCGAGGAGCCTCCGCGCGGCGCGGCCGGTCGCGTGGACCTGGAGGGGGTCGCCGAACAGCTCGAGGGCGGCGGCGGCGGCCCGCCTGGCGGCCTCCGAGGTCGGGGCGCCCGATCCCTCGTCCAGGTAGGTCATCTCCGGTCGCGGCCCCGGATGCTATCGGAGCCCGCCAGGGGCGCGGCCAGCGCCGCTCCCGCGACCGGCCCCGCCCACGGAACCCACCAGGACGTCCAGGTGCCCGAGACGAGGGCGGGGCCGAAGGCCCGCGCCGGGTTCAGCGCAGCGCCGGAGAGGGGGAGGGCGAGGAGGGCTGCGGCGGCGGTCGCGGCCCCCGCCGCCGCCGACCGGTCCCGGCCGCGGGGCCCGAGCGCGCAGAGCGCCACGAGGAACGTGCCCAGGACCTCCGCGGCGAGGGCCCGCCAGGGCGACAGGCCGGGGGCCGGGGTCGGGGTGCCGAGGGCGGAGACCCGCGCCAGGTCGGGGGGGAGGACAACGGACAGCGCGAGGGCCGCGGCGACCGCACCCGCCAGCTCCGCGCCGAGCAGGGCCGCCGAGCTCCGGGCGGTCCGCTCGCCCCGCGCCCACCCGGCCAGGCAGACGGCGGGGTTCCCGAGGGCCGGCGGCGAGAGGGCGGCGTCCGCCGCGGCCACGGCCAGGCCGTAGGCGAGGGCCACGCCCACGGGTCCCACGCCCGTGGCCCGTTCGGTGGCGGCCGTCCCCCCCGCGACCAGGACCATCGCGAAGCTCGCGGCCGCCTCGGCGAGGAGCCCCTCCCGGGTGCGCGGGTCCATCCCGTCGAGGGTAGCCGAGGGCGAGCCGCCCCCGCGCCGGGTACGATGCCGGCCGTGAGGATCCTGGTCGTGGCGCCGGACCCCCGGGCCCGCGAACTCCTGGCGCTCGCCGTGCGGAGCATCGAGCGGCGGGTGGGGGAACCCCTGGAGGTGCTGGAGGCGCCCGACGGCGACCGAGGGGCGAGGCTCGCCCTGCGCGAGCGGCCGGACGTGGTGATCGCCGAGGAGATCGCCTCCCGGGCGGGCGCGTTCGCGCTGGCTCGGACGCTCAGGGACGCGCCCGAGCCCTATCGGGGGGCCATCGTGATCCTGCTGGAGCGGAAGCACGACGCGTGGCTCGCCCGCTGGGCGGGCGCGGACGCTTGGTTCGTGAAGCCCGTGGACCCCTTCGAGCTCGCGGACCGCGTCCTCGAACTCACTTCCGAGGAGGAACGGGTGTGAAGATCGAGGGAACCTGCCGGAGCTGCGGGCGGACCTTCCTGGTCCAGCAGGTGATCGGGACCGGTGGGCACTGCCCGTGGTGCGGGATCCCGTTCGAGCCCGACTACGCGGTGGTGCTGGTCGACGCGCTCCGGGACGCCGAGGACTCCGGGAGCACGCTCGAGAACGCGCTCGAGAAGATCGCGGACCTCGAGCCCCGGTTCGTCCTCGATCCGGGGTCGGTGCTGGACCGGCTCCGCGAGCACCTGGAGCGGCTTGCGCGCGCCCAAGGAGGCTGAGCGTGGAGCCGGGCCGCAACGACTACCGGGTGGCCGTGGAGGACGGCCCGGAGGGCTGGACGGTGCGGATCTTGGACCCCTGCGGGGCCGTGGTCCACGAGCGGGCCTGCCGGGACGGCGCCGAGGCGCGCCTGTTCGCCTCCACCGTCCGCCAGCACATCTACTGGCTCTCGCCCGAGCGGTTCCGCGAGTACTACCGGCTGCCCGCGCCCGGTGGCCCGTGAGGAGGGATGGGATGGGCTTCAACGCGATGCAGCCGGGGCGGGTGAAGAAGGCGGACCTCCTGATGCTCGCCTCGGCGGTGGCGATCGTGGCCGCCCTCGTGTGGTGGGCGATGCGGTAGGGGATGGCCGAGGGGGCCGATCCCGCCTCGCTCGACCACTGCTACCTCACCACCACGGGGAGGCGGAGCGGGCGCCCGCACACGATCGAGATCTGGTTCGCGCTCCGCGGCGACCGCGTGTACCTCCTCGCGGGCGGCGGGGAGGCTTCGGACTGGGTGCGGAACGTCCGGCGGGAGCCCACGGTGGGCCTGCGGATCGGCGGACACGACTTCATCGCCCGGGCCCGGGTGGTCGAGGACCCCGAGGAGGACGAACTGGCGAGGCGCCTGCTGCTCGAGAAGTACGCTCCCCGCTACGGGGGCGACCTCGAGGCCTGGGGCCGTACGGCCCTGCCGGTGGCGATCCAGCTCCCGGGGCCGCTCCCCGGCAGCACCCCCGCGGACCCGGCCCAGCCCTAGCCTTCCTCGAACCCGAGCGAGAACAGCCGCTCGAGGTCGTGGCGGGAGTAGACCTGGAAGGCGATCAGGGTCTCGGTCCGGACCACGCCGTCGACCTTGGCCACCCCGCCCGGGATCACCCGCGCGAGGTCCTCGTGCTCGGCGACCCGGACGATCGCCACCAGGTCGAACTCCCCGGCCACCGAGTAGACCTCGGAGACGCCCTCGAGCTCCGCGATGGCCTGGGCCGCCTCGGGGATCCGGTCGATCTCGCACTGGATCAGGACGACCGCGTGGACCACGCCGCCCCCTATCCCCGCTCCAGGATCAGCGCGAGGCCCTGTCCCCCGGAGATGCAGAGCGTGGCCAGGCCCAGCCGGAGGTCGCGCGCGCGGAGCTCGTAGGCGAGGGTGAGCGTGATCCTCGCCCCGCTCATCCCGATGGGATGGCCGAGGGCGATGGCACCGCCCTTGGGGTTGAGGCGGTCCCGGTCCAGCTTGAGCTCGCGCTCGACCGCGATCACCTGCGCCGCGAAGGCCTCGTTCACCTCGATCACGTCGAAGTCGGAGATCTGGAGCCCGGTGCGGTCGAGGAGCTCGCGGGTGGCGGGCACCGGCCCGATGCCCATGATCTCGGGGGGCACCCCCGCCCACGACCAGTCCACGAGCCAGGCGAGGGGCTCGCGGCCCTCGGCCCGGGCCCGGGACTCCGACATCAGGACGAGGGCGGCCGCCCCGTCGGTGATCCCCGAGGCGTTCCCGGCGGTGACGGTGCCGTGCTCACGGTCGAAGACCGGCGGGAGGGCGGCGAGCTTCTCGAGCGTGGTGTCGGGGCGGGGGTGCTCGTCCTCGGCGACGGTCACGGTCGCCCCCTTCGCTCCCGGGGCCTCCACCGGGACGATCTCGAGCGCGCGCCGGGCCTTCCCCTCCTCGGCCTTCCGCTGGGACTCGAGGGCGAACGCGTCCTGCTCCTCCCGGGTGATCCCGTACATCCGAGCCAGGTTCTCGGCGGTCTCGCCCATCACGAGCCCGCAGAGCGGGTCGAGGAACCCGTCGCGGTACATCGCGTCGATCACCTCGGCGTTCCCCATCCGGTAGCCCGTGCGCATGCGGTCGAGGAGGTAGGGGACCCGGCTCATGTTCTCCATCCCACCGGCCACCACGACCTCGGCCTTGCCGAGCGCGATCTCCTGGGCCGCGAGCTGGATCGCCTTCATCCCCGATCCGCAGGCCATGTTCACGTTGTAGGCGGCGACCTCCTGGGGTATGCCGCTCCGGTAGGCGACCTGGCGCCCGGTGTTCGGGCCGTTCCCGGCCTGCCGCGCGTGGCCGAAGATCAGCTGGTCGACCTCGCCGGGCTCGACCCGGGCCCGCCGCAGCGCCTCCCGGACCGCCGCCACCCCCAGGTCCACGGCGGGGACCTCGGCGAACGCCCCGAGGAAGCGCCCGATCGGCGTCCGCGCCCCCTCGAGGATGACGGCCCGCTCCACGCCCGCCAGTCTACCGGCCGGACCCCGGCGCCCGCGCGGCGGCCCGCAGGGGGGCGAGGATCCGGTGGAGGGCCGCGCCTGCCGCCACCGGCTCGGCCGGTGGGACCTCGGCTCCCTCCAGCTCCAGGCGGCGGGTGGAGAGGTAGCCGCGGGGCGTCGAGGGCCGGGGCCTCGAGCTCGGAGGCGCAGGGGATCCCCTCCACGACCCGGGCCTCGGCGGGGAGGTCCTCGACCCGGCGGCGGTCGTCGCGGTAGGAGCAGCGCTTCACCCGCGCCCGGAGGTCCCGGGCTTTCCCCCGCGTACAGCACCCGGTCCCCGCGGCGCCGGAACACGGAGACGCCGGCCGAGCGGGGCAGGGCGTCGGGTGATGGACGCGGGGATCGGGCGTCCCGCATCCACGAGGGTGTGGAAGGCGCCCGGCGCCCCGGTACCTCACGGCCCCCACCCCCGTGATCGCGGCCGCCTCGGGCGAGCCCCCGGTGGTCTCGACGTCGACCGCGCAGAACGTCACCCCGGAGAGGGGCATCCCCTCCTCGAGCGTCGCCCGTGCCGCCAGCACCCGCCTCCCCGCCGGGCCCCGCGAGGCGCCGAAGGACGGCGAACAGACGTTCGAAGGTCGAAGGGCCCGCGGGACGGCGGTCCGCGGGGCTCGGATCAGGCGACGGACCGGAGGAGCCGTCGCCGCTGCTGCTCGGTCATCCCGCCCCACACCCCGTAGCGCTCGCCGTTCTTGAGGGCCCAGGCCAGGCACTCGGCCCTGATCGTGCACCTCGCGCAGTAGGCGAGGGCCGGGCCGGCCTCGTCCTCGGAGGTGGGGAAGAAGAGGTCGGGGTCCACGCCGTAGCACGCCGCGCGGTCCTGCCAGAAGTCCGGTGGGGAGGGGTCGGACGGGAGGCTCCTCAGGTCGAACTGGACCAACAGGCGTTCGTCGATCACCGCACGCTCCGTCGGGTCGGGGCCCCGCCGCCGGGGCGACCTCCTTATCCCTACCAGAGACGGACCCCCGGAGGGAAGGGGCTGGAGGCCCCGTGCCTGCTCCAGGTGACCCTCCCGGCGGGCCAGCCCTCGCGGCCCTCGGGGATGGGCGAGCGAGGGTGGGCCGGCTCTGGCAGCATAGGCCGCCGTGGAGGTGCCCCGCATCCTGGTCGTGACCAACGACTACCCTCCGCGGGTGGGCGGCATCGAGCGTGCGCTGCACTCGCTCGTCCGCCAGCTCCCCCCGGAGCGGGTGGGCGTGTACGCGCCCCGGTCGGAGGGGGCGGAGCGGTTCGACGCCGGGGAGCCCTACGAGATCGTCCGGGACCCAGCGGGGTTCATCTGGCCCACGCCCGCGGTCTCGCGTCGGGTGCGGGGCGCGGTGCGGGCCACCGGGGCGGAGGTGGTGCTGTTCGGGGATGCGATGCCCCTCGCCGTCCTGGGTCCCGGGCTGGCCCGTCGAGGCACGCCCTACCTCGTGGCCTGCCACGGCTTCGACTACTGGCTCTCGTTGGTCTCGGGCCCCCACGCGGCGCTCCGGGCCGTCACGGCTCGCGCGTCCAGGGTGGTGGTGATGGGCAGCCGGTTCCTGGCGCGCGTCGTGCGCACCGCGGTGCCGTCCCGCGTCCCCGTCTCGGTGCTGCCGCTCGGGGCTGACCCGGAGCGCTTCCGCCCGGACCTCCCCACCGACGACCTCCGGGCCCGCCACGGCCTCGAGGGCCGACCCGTGGTCTCCTCCGTGGGCCGCCTGGTTGCCAGGAAGGGCCACGACGTGCTGATCCGGGCCATGGCCCGGGTGCGGGCCTACGCGCCGGGCGCGACGCTCGTGGTCGTGGGCGAGGGCCCCTCCCGGGGGAGGCTCGAAGCCCTCGCTGCGGAGGCCCCGCCGGGGAGCGTGGTCTTCGCCGGGGAGGTCCCCGAGGAGGACCTGCCCCGCTACTACGCGCTCGGCGACGTCTTCGCGCTGCCCTGCCGGAGCCGGCTCGCCGGGCTCGAGGTCGAGGGGTTCGGGCTCGTCTTCCTGGAGGCGGCGGCGTGCGGACGCCCGGTGGTGGTGGGGGACTCGGGCGGGGCGCGGGAGGCGCTCGTGGACGGCGTGACCGGGATCCTGGTCGACGGGCGGGACGTGGAGCGGGTGGCGGACGCGGTCGGCGGGCTCCTGGCGGACCCGGAGCGGGCCCGGGCGATGGGTGCGGCCGGTCGCGAGCGCGTGCTCCGGTCGTTCACCTGGCCGCGGATCGCCGGGCTCCTCGCGGGCTGGCTCCGCGAGGCTGCCGAACGGGGGCCCGGGCCGGGGTAGGCTCGATGCCATGGCGGGAGCGGACGCCGGGGGCTCCACGGCGGAGCGGCGCTGCCCGTCCTGCGGGGCCCTGGTGGGGCCCGGGGCGGAGTGGTGCGGGCAGTGCTTCGCCCGGCTCGTCCCCGAGCCGGGCGGGGGAGCTCAGCGCTGGGGAGCCGGGCCCCTGCCGGC